>VFQT010000019.1_pt1 | contig 282256 bp, 277 predicted proteins | sample 3512381 | NCBI WGS metagenome assembly VFQT01 (sample SAMN10412376, study PRJNA504923) | tailings metagenome | isolation source: Relicate 2 Philex TSF3 active mining site | place: Philippines: Tuba, Benguet | collected 2017-08-29
CCAGCAAGCGCTCGAACTCGGGATCGGCTTCCTTGACCAATGGGGCGACTTCGACGTCGTCGGCGTCGGCGACCTTCGGACCAGCCGAGGTGACGACCTTCATGGTCGGCTCCACGCTGCCCGAGGTGTGACCGACAGCCATTGCGGCCTCGCGCGCGATGCGGTCATCGCTCGTCTTGTACGGCAGGATCTCGCCCTTGTACAACCACACCTTGACGCCGATGCGTCCGGCGGAGGTTGCCGCTTCGCGGAAGCCGTAGTCGATGTCGGCACGCAGGGTGTGCAACGGCACGCGGCCCTCGCGATACCACTCGGTGCGGCACATTTCGGCGCCACCGAGACGACCCGAACACTGGATTCGGATGCCCTCTGCGCCGTACTTCTGTGCGTTCTGCACCGCGCGCTTCATGGCGCGACGGAATGCGATGCGATTCACCAGCTGGTCGGCGACGCCCTGGGCGACGAGTGCTGCGTCGAGTTCGGCCTGCTTGATCTCGGTGATGTTCAGCTGCACCTTGTTGTTGCCGGTGAGCTTGGTCAGACCGGCGCGAAGCTCGTCGGCCTTCTGTCCCTTGCGACCGATGACGATGCCCGGACGAGCCGTGTGCACGTCGATGCGCAGCTTGTCACGGGTGCGCTCGATCTCGATGCGGCTGACGGCGGCGTCGGCAAGCTGGACCGTGAGGTACTCGCGGATTTTCCAGTCCTCGGTGAGGTAGTTGCGGTATTCCTTGGTCGAGAACCAACGACTCTTCCAGTCGGTGGTGACTCCCAGTCGGAATCCGTACGGGTTGATCTTCTGGCCCATCAGTTCTCCTCACCAGATTCGGTGGTCGTAGGTGTCTCTGCAGCGTCGTCGTTCGACGGTGCCGCGTTCTTGGCTGCGCGAGCGCGGCTGGCGGCGACGCGGGCTGCACGGCTGGAGGTGCGAGCACCACCCTTGGCCGCGGCGGCCTGTTCGCGCACGGCGAGCTTCTCGTCGCTCAGCGTGTCGACCACGATCGTGATGTGGCAGGTGCGCTTGAAGATCGCTCCTGCACGGCCCTTGGCGCGCGGACGGAAGCGCTTCATCGTCGGACCCTCGTCGGCGAAGCACGCCTTGACGAAGAGGTTCTCTGCTTCCTTCGAGTCGTTGTTGACGGCGTTCGCCACGGCCGAGGCCAGCAGCTTGCGCACGTCATGGGCGGCGTCACGCTGCATGAGCGCAAGCGTGTTGTCGGCCGAGCGCACGTCGACGCCACGGATGTGGTTGAGCACGACGCGCACCTTGGATGCGGACATGCGCACGTTCATCGCCTTCGCGCGGGTGCCACTGGACACGCCGGCGACGCGGGTTGCTTCGTTGAGTTTTGGTCCGGTCATGGCTTACTTGCTCGCTCCTGGCGCTGCGGCCTTCTCTTGTGCTGCGTGGAACTTGAAGGTGCGGGTCGGCGAGAACTCGCCGAGCTTGTGTCCGACCATCGACTCGGTGACGTACACCGGCACGTGCTTGCGACCGTCGTGGACGGCGAAGGTGTGGCCGACCATGTCGGGGATGATGGTGCTGCGACGCGACCAGGTCTTGATGACCTTGCGATCGCCGCTTTCGTTCATGGCGTCGACCTTCTTGAGCAGGTGCTCATCGACGAACGCGCCCTTCTTCAAACTGCGTGACATGGATTAAGCCCTGCCCTTTCCTGTGCGACGACGGCGCACGATGAGTGACTGCGACGACTTGTTGGTGTTGCGCGTGCGGCGCTCCGGCTTGCCCCATGGCGACACCGGGTGACGTCCACCGGAGGTCTTGCCTTCACCACCACCGTGCGGGTGGTCGACCGGGTTCATCACGACGCCTCGCGACTGCGGACGAACGCCCTTCCAACGGTTGCGACCGGCCTTGCCGATCTTGATGAGCTCGTGCTCGGCGTTACCGACTTCACCGACGGTTGCACGGCAGTCGATCGGCACGCGGCGCATCTCCGAGCTCGGCATGCGCAACGTGGCGTAGACGCCTTCCTTGGCGACGAGCTGCACGGCCATGCCCGCGGAGCGAGCGACCTTGCCACCCTGGCCGGGACGCAATTCGATGTTGTGCACGACGGTACCGACCGGCATGAAGCGCAACGGGAGGGCGTTGCCCACCTTGATGTCGGCCTTCGGACCGCTCTGCACGCGCATGCCGACCTCGAGACCCTTCGGGGCGAGGATGTAGGACTTCGATCCGTCGCCGTAGTGCAGGAGCGCGATGCGACAGGTGCGGTTCGGGTCGTACTCGATCGCGGCGACCTTGGCGTCGAAGTCGTCCTTGTTGCGCTTGAAGTCGACGATGCGGTACTGCTGCTTGTGGCCACCACCCTGGTGACGCGAGGTGATGCGACCGTAGGCGTTGCGACCACCCTTGGAGTTCTTCTTGGCGAGCAGCGACTTCTCAGGCGTCGACTTCGTGATCTCTGCGAAGTCGGACACCGTCTGAAAGCGGCGACCGGCGCTCGTTGGCTTGCGTTTGCGGATTCCCATGTTCGTCCTTTGTCTTTCTCGATCTAGTTCTCAAACAACGGGATTTCGTTTCCCGCCTCGAGGGTGACGATTGCGCGCTTGGTGTTAGGGCTCTGACCGAAGCGGTTGGTTCCGCGGGTCTGACGCACCTTGCCACGACGGTTCAGCGTGTTGACGCGACGAACCTTGACGTTCCAGATCGCCTCGACTGCGTCGCAGATCTCCGGCTTGCTGGCGTCGGGCGACACCTCGAAGGTGTAGGTGCCCTTGTCCATCAGCGAGTAGCTCTTCTCCGAGATGATCGGACGGATGATGATGTCGCGTGGATCTTTCACTGTGCGGCCTTTGCGGTCGAGGGCAGGCTGCCCTGGGAGAACACGAGCCAGTCGTTGCACAGCACGTCGTAAGCGTTCAGCTCACCGGTGTGCACCACCTGGACGTTGGCGAGGTTGCGGAAGCTCTTGATCGCGAGCTCGTCTGCGCGCTCGACGACGACCATGACCTTGCCGTCGACACCCAGCGACCCGAGGAGCACCTTGGCGTCCTTGGTGCTCGGCTTGTCGAAGCCGAACGAGTCGACGACGACGACCTTGCCCTCGCCTGCGCGATCGGAGAGAGCCGAACGCAGGGCGAGCTGCACCATCTTCTTCGGGGTGCGCTGGGAGTACTTGCGCGGCTTCGGACCGAGGGCCACGGCACCGCCGCTGAAGTGCGGCGCACGGGTCGAACCCTGACGGGCGTTACCGGTGCCCTTCTGGCCGAACGGCTTCTTGCCACCACCGGAGACCTCGGAGCGCGTCTTCGTGCTCTGGGTTCCCGCGCGACGGTGTGCGAGCTGGGCGGTGACCACCTGGTGCATCACCGACACGTTCGGCTCGATGCCGAAGAACTCGGTCGGCAACGTCGCCGTCGCTCCGGTCGTCGCTGCCTTCTTGGCCGGCGCCTTCTTGGCGGCCTTCTTCACTGGTTTCGCAGTTGCCATGACGTCACTTTCCCTTCACCGCGTTGCGCACGATGACGACTCCACCGTTCGGGCCCGGAACGGAACCCTTCACGAGGAGCAGTCCGCGCTCGGCATCGGCCTGCACGACTTCGAGGTTCAACGTGGTCGTCTGCTGGTGACCGAGGTGACCGGCCATGCGCAGACCCTTGAACACGCGACCCGGGAACGAGCACGAACCGATCGAGCCCGGTGCACGGTGGTGCTTGTGGTTACCGTGGCTCGCGCCTTGACCGTTGAAGTTGTGGCGCTTCATGCCACCGGCAAAACCCTTACCGCGACTGACCGCAGTCACGTCGACGAGTTCGCCCGCGGCGAGCGTGTCGACGGCGATCTCCTGACCGACGGCGAAACCGTCGACGGAGTCGAGACGCAATTCGACGAGACGACGACCTGCCGTCACGTTCGCCTTGGCGAAGTGTCCCGCCTGGGCCTTGGTCAACTTCTTCGGATCCTTGGCGCCGTAGGTGACCTGCAGGGCTGAATAGCCGTCACGCTCTCCGGTCTTCACCTGGACCACACGGGCTGGTTCGACACGCAAGACGGTGACGGGGATGATGCGTTGATCATCGCCCCACACCTGTGTCATGCCGACCTTTTCGCCGACGATTGCTTTTTGTGCCATAACGGCGACCCTTTTCTTCTTCGTGTAGTTCGAACTGTTCGCACAACCCACCACCGCCCCGTTCACGCAAATGCTCCGCTCGGCAAAGCCGGCGGAGCACCGTGATCGTGGTTGCCGCAAGGTCCCCCAGTGCGTGGGGCGCTTGCAGACGTCGGTTGTGACGTTGCCCGCCTTGGCGGACCGCGCGGGTTACGCGCAAGCCGTCACGACGGAGACGTCATGCTAGCGGTGGGATTTCCGGCTCCCACCGGGCCAAAGCCCGCTATTCCGTGGGTCTGGCGACCAGGGTGGCAGTCACGGTGACCCGTTCGCCTCCCCGCAAAATCTCGATGTCCACGGAGTCCCCCGGGGACCGGTCCCGGATGGCCGCCACCAGCCCGGCCTGGCCGGTGATGGGCCCCCCGTTGACCGACAAGACCACGTCGTCGACCTTCACCCCCGCCACGTCGGCCGGGCTGTCCGGCTCGACCTCGGTGATGATGGCGCCCTGGCCCCCGTCGGTGCGGCCCTCGAGCCCGACCCCGAGGTAGCCCTCCTGACGGGTGGTTCCCGCGGCCTGGGCGCGCAGCTGTTCAACGACCCGCAGCACCTCCTCGACCCCGATCGAGAACCCAACGTTGTTGGCCGCCGACATTGCATCCCCTCGGGCGACGGCGGTGTTGATGCCGACGACCTCCCCGCGCAGGTTGACGAGGGGTCCACCCGAGTTGCCCGAGGAGATCGGTGCGTCGGTCTGGATGAGTCCGTTGAGTGCACCGGAGTCGGTGACGATCGTGCGCTTCAGCGCGGAGATGATTCCCGAGGTGACCGTCGGTCCCCCGTCGAGTGCGAGCGCATACCCGATCGCGACCACGGTGTCACCGACGCGAACGGTGTCGGGCTGGGCGAAGGTGACGGGCTTGAGCCCCGTCGCGTCGATCTTGAGCAGCGCCAGGTCGTTTCCGATTTCACTCGCGGTGACCTTGGCCATGCGTGGCTCGGTCTCACCCGCAAAGCGCACGCGCACTTCGCTCGCACCATCGACGACGTGTGCGTTGGTGAGGATCTCACCGTCTGTGGTGAGCACCACGCCGGTGCCGGTCGCCTCGCCGGACTCGAAGCCGTCGTCGACGACCGAGGAGATGGTGACGACGCTGTCGGCGAGCACGTTTGCGACCTGCGCGATGACGGTGTCACCGATCGACGGATCGTCGGCGTCGACCTCGCTCAACTGCACCGGAGCATTCGACGAACTCGTCGACGACGAACCGAGATCGAGTTCACCAGCGACGATCGAACCACCGACGCCGCCGAGGAATCCGACGACGAGGGCGAGCACGACGACGCTCGGACGACGACGCGCAGGGCTCTGTGCGGGTGGCGGAGGGGGCGGCATCGAGATCGATGGCTGCTGCGTGGGCTCGACGTCAGCGGGAGTAGGTGTCTCAGAGGGTTGGTCGTACCAGTTGGACATGTCTATGTGTCTAGCGTTTCTCGGTCACGTCACGCTTAGTGAAGAACTCGTCCTCGACAAATTCTTGCCCAAAACGTGGAAGTTCACGGGCGAAAACCAGCCTGCGACTACTGTCACTTGCGTGCCGCAACCCTCCCTCTATCGCATTCGCCAGGCCCATGAGGCCGATGCAGAGGCGATCCGTCGGATCTACAACCACGAGGTCGAGTTCGAGACCTCGACGTTCGACCTCGTTCCGCGCACGCTCGACGCACAGCGACAATGGATCGCCGCACGCAGCGGCGCGTTCAGCGCGATCGTCGCCGTCGATGCAGACGACGTCGTCGTCGGCTTCGGCGCGCTCAGTGAATACAAGGATCGTGCCGCCTACAAGACAACGGTCGAGGACTCCGTGTACGTGGACCGCTCGCTCGGTCGACACGGCATCGGCCGCCTGCTCCTCACGACGCTGCTCGACCAGGCCGAGGCGTCGGGCTTCCACAGCGTGATCGCGCGCATCGAGGCAACGAGCGTCTCGTCACGGGGTTTGCACGAATCGTGCGGGTTCGGCCTCGTCGGCATCGAACGCGAGATCGGGCGGAAGTTCGGTCGTTGGCTGGACGTCGCGCACATGCAGTGTTTACTGCACGAGCGCGCGTCGCGCGCCAAACGTCCCTAGCTGTTCTGCAGCTTGATTTCGATGTCCACGCCAGCCGGCAACTCGATGCGCTGCAACGAGTCGATGGTCTTGGCGTTGGGCTCGACGATGTCGATGAGGCGCTTGTGGATGCGCATCTCGAAGTGCTCGCGCGAGTCCTTGTCGACGTGCGGTCCGCGAATCACCGTGTAACGGTGGTTGTCGGTCGGCAACGGGATCGGTCCACGAACCGTCGCATTGGTTCGAGCCACCGTCTCGACGATCTTCTTGGAAGACTCGTCGATGATCTGGTGGTCGAACGCCTTGAGACGGATGCGAATGCTTGAGGACATGAAATCAGCCAGTCAGTTCGTCACTTGATGATCTTGGTGACGCGGCCTGCGCCGACGGTGCGTCCACCTTCGCGGATCGCGAAGCGGAGACCCTCGTCCATGGCGATTGCCTTGCCGAGCTCGACCGTCATCGTGACATTGTCGCCAGGCATCACCATTTCGGTGCCCTTTGGCAACTCGACCGTTCCGGTCACGTCAGTGGTGCGGAAGAAGAACTGCGGGCGGTAGTTGTTGAAGAACGGCTTGTGACGGCCACCCTCTTCCTTCGTGAGGACGTACACCTGTCCCTCGAAGTTGGTGTGCGGGGTGATCGAGCCTGGGGCGCAGAGAACCTGGCCACGCTCGACGTCTTCCTTCTTCGTACCGCGCAAGAGTGCGCCGATGTTGTCGCCAGCCTGGCCCTCGTCGAGCAGCTTGCGGAACATTTCGACACCCGTGCAGGTGGTCTTCTGCGTGTCACGCAGACCGACGATCTCGATTTCGTCGCCCGTGTGGACGCGACCCTGCTCGACCTTGCCGGTGACGACGGTGCCGCGACCGGTGATGGTGAACACGTCTTCGATCGGCATGAGGAACGGCTTGTCGAGCTCGCGCTTCGGCTCGGGGATCGACTCGTCACAGGCGCGGATCAGGTTCATGACCTGCTCCTGTGCCTCTGCATCACCCTGGAGTGCCTTCAGCGCCGAGACGCGAACGACCGGAGCGGTGTCGCCGGGGAACTCGTAGCTGTTGAGCAGGTCGCGAACTTCGACCTCGACGAGCTCGAGGAGCTCTTCGTCCTCGACCATGTCGGCCTTGTTCAGCGCGACCACGATGTACGGCACGCCGACCTGGCGCGCGAGCAGCACGTGCTCGCGGGTCTGGGGCATCGGGCCGTCGGTGGCGGCAACCACGAGGATTGCTCCGTCGACCTGTGCGGCACCGGTGATCATGTTCTTGATGTAGTCGGCGTGACCTGGCATGTCGACGTGCGCGTAGTGGCGCTTCTCCGACTCGTACTCGATGTGCGCGATCGAGATCGTGATACCACGAGCCTTCTCTTCCGGCGCCTTGTCGATCTGGTCGAACGGGGTGACCTCGGCGAGACCCTTGGCTGCAAGGGTGGTCGAGATGGCGGCCGTCAACGTGGTCTTGCCGTGGTCGATGTGACCCATGGTGCCGATGTTGACGTGCGGCTTGTTGCGCTCAAACTTTGCCTTTGACATTGCTGCTCCTTATTTCTTTCTTTCCTTGATCCTGTGTGTTGAAACTTGTGTCTTGCCGATGACTCGTGTCGGCTATTCGCCGCGCACTCGCTTGATGATTTCTTGGGCGATCACCTCGGGGACCTGCTGATAGCTGTGGAACTGCATCGTGTAAGTTGCACGACCCTGAGTGCGCGAACGCAGGTCTGTACTGTATCCGAACATTTCCGAAAGTGGCACCTGCGCCCTGATGTTTTGGGCGTTTCCGTTGGCTTCCATGCCCTCGATGCGGCCTCGGCGGCTGGACAAGTCGCCCATCACGTCGCCCATGTAGTCGTCCGGGGTCACGACCTCGACGGCCATGATCGGCTCGAGGATGATCGGGCCGGCCATCGCGGCGGCCTTGCGGAACGCCATCTGACCGGCGACCTTGAACGCCATTTCGCTCGAGTCAACGTCGTGGTACTGACCGTCCACGAGGGAGACCTTCACGTCCACCGTCGGGTAACCGGCGAGCACGCCGTTGTCGAGCGCGCTCTGGATGCCCTGGTTGGTCGGCTGGATGTATTCGCGCGGAATGCGTCCACCGGTGATCTCGTCTTCGAAGACGTAGCCATTGCCCACGCCGCTCGGCTCGACCGTGATCTTGACGACGGCGAACTGACCCGAACCACCCGACTGCTTGATGTGGCGGTATTCGACGCTCTCGACCTTCTTCGTGACCGTCTCGCGGTAGGCGACCTGCGGCTTGCCGACCGTTGCGTCGACACCGAACTCGCGCTGCATGCGGTCGACGAGGATCTCCAAGTGCAACTCACCCATTCCCGAGATCACCGTCTGGGCGGTCTCTTCGTCGGTGCGCACGCGGAACGTCGGGTCTTCGTCCGACAGTGACTTGAGGGCCTTGCCCAACTTGTCCTGGTCGGCCTTGGTCTTCGGCTCGATCGCGACGTGGATGACCGGCTCCGGGAACTCCATCTTTTCCAAGATGATCGGATTGCTGCGGTCGCACAGGGTGTCACCGGTGGTGACTTCCTTGAAGCCGAGACCCGCGACGATGTCGCCGGCGAGTGCGGTGTCGATGTCCTCGCGCTGGTTCGCATGCATCAACAGCAAGCGACCGATGCGCTCGCGCTTTTCCTTCGTCGAGTTGTAGACCTCGTCGCCCTTGGAGATTGCTCCCGAGTAGACGCGGAAGTAGGTGAGGCGACCGAACGGATCGGACACGATCTTGAACGCGAGCGCGGAGAACGGTGCCTTCTCGTCGGCATCACGGGTGATGACGTCCTCGGTGTCGGGCTTGACGCCAGAAGCAGCCGGAATGTCGAGCGGGCTCGGCATGAAGTCGACGACCGCATCCAACATCTGCTGGACGCCCTTGTTCTTGAATGCCGAACCGCAAAGGATGGGCACGAACGAAAACGAGAGCGTTCCCTTGCGGATCGCGGTGCGCAGGTCGGCCTCGTCCAGGTCGCCGGTCTCGAGGTACTTCTCCATCAACACTTCGTCTTCGCCGGCGACGAGCTCGAGGAGCTCCGAGCGGTACTGCTTGGCCTTGTCCACGTACTCCGCCGGGATGTCGACGTCCATGTACTTGGAGTCCTTCTCGTCACCGTCCCAGACGACGGCCTTCATCTTGACGATGTCGATGATCCCCTTGTAGTCGGCCTCTGCACCGTAGGGCAGCTGCACGACCGCCGGCACCGCCTGGAGGCGGTCCTTGATCATGTCGAGGGTGCGGTAGAAGTTGGCTCCGGTGCGGTCCATCTTGTTGATGAAGCACATGCGTGGTACGCGGTACTTGTTGGCCTGGCGCCACACGGTCTCGGTCTGCGGCTCCACGCCGGCCACCGAGTCAAACACGGCGACGGCGCCGTCGAGGACGCGCAGCGAGCGCTCCACTTCGATGGTGAAGTCCACGTGGCCTGGGGTGTCGATGATGTTGATGCGGTGGTCGCGCCAGAACGCGGTGGTCGCAGCCGAGGTGATCGTGATGCCACGCTCCTGCTCCTGGACCATGTGGTCCATGACGGCGCCACCCTCGTGCACTTCGCCGATCTTGTAGGTCTTGCCCGTGTAGTAAAGGACGCGCTCAGTGGTGGTCGTCTTGCCGGCATCGATGTGGGCCATGATGCCGATGTTGCGATAGCGCTCCAGTGGGTACTCGCGAGTTGCCATGTGGGGGTGTCTTTCCTGATCTCGTGGCTACTACCAGCGGTAGTGAGCAAAGGCCTTGTTCGACTCGGCCATCTTCTGCATGTCGTCACGCTTCTTCATCGAGGCTCCGAGACCGTTGGAGGCATCGAGGATCTCGTTTGCGAGGCACTCGGCCATGGTCTTTTCGCGACGATCGCGGGCATTCTCCACGATCCAACGAATGGCGAGCGTGGTTGCACGGCGCGGGCGAACCTCGACCGGCACCTGATAGGTGGCGCCACCGACGCGGCGGCTGCGCACCTCAAGTGGTGGCTTCACGTTGTCCACCGCACGCTTGACGGTGGTCAGACCCTCGGAACCCGTCTTCGACTCGACCATCTTCATCGCGTCGTACACGATCGTCTCGGCGGTGCTCTTCTTGCCGTGCAGCATCACCTTGTTCACGATCTGGGTGACGAGGAGCGAACGGTAGACCGGGTCCGGAGACATCTCTCGGCGGGTTGCTGGGCCTTTGCGTGACATGGTGAGCTACTTCCCTACTTCTTCTTGGCGCCGTAACGGCTGCGGGCTTGCTTGCGATCCTTCACACCAGCGGCATCGAGTGCGCCACGAATGATCTTGTAGCGAACACCCGGCAAGTCGCGTACGCGACCACCGCGGACGAGGACGATCGAGTGTTCCTGCAGGTTGTGTCCCTCGCCGGGGATGTAGGCGGTGACTTCGACGCCCGAGGTGAGGCGAACGCGGGCGACCTTGCGCAACGCGGAGTTCGGCTTCTTCGGGGTCGTGGTGAACACGCGCGTGCACACGCCGCGACGCTGCGGCGATCCCTTGAGCGCCGGCGTCTTGGTCTTCGACGACTTGGTGCTGCGACCTTGTCGAATCAACTGTTGGATTGTGGGCACGCGTTTACCTTTGCTGTTGCTTTCGTACTGGTGACATCACGCGGGACGAACCTGCTCGTCTCACGGGACAACGGAGAAGAAATGCTACGGCTGGCAGTCGCCTGATGGCAACCTGCCAGCCCGTAACCATGCGGGTCCGAGGACCCCCAATCCCCCGTTATTGGGCGACTTTCGAGCCCCCGTCGGTCGCATCCGACACGTACGTGCCGTGCAAACCTGCCAGGAACGCGGCGGGGTCTTCCTCGTCGTCGCTCGAGTAGTAGGCCATCGGCACGTAGTCCGGCGCCGAGACATCGAACGCGTTGTAGCGATCCATGCCCGATCCGGCGGGGATCAGCTTGCCGATGATGATGTTCTCCTTCAGGCCCACCAGGTTGTCCCCGCGGCCGTCGATGGCGGCCTCGGTGAGGACTCGGGTGGTCTCCTGGAACGATGCGGCCGACAGCCACGACTCGGTGGCGAGCGAGGCCTTGGTGATGCCCATCAACTCCGGGCGACCTTCGGCCGGGCGCTTACCCTGCTCGACCATCGCGCGGTTCGTGTCGCGGAACACCTTGGCATCCGCACGCTCTCCCGGGAGGAATTGCGTGTCGCCCGGCTCCTGCACGCCGACACGGCGGGTCATCTGACGCACGATCAGTTCGATGTGCTTGTCGTGGATCGACACGCCCTGGTCGCGGTACACCTTCTGCACCTCTTCGACGAGGTACACCTGGGTCTCGCGCGGTCCCTTGATCTCCATCAGTTCCTTCGGGTCGAGCGGACCCTCGGTGATGCGATCGCCGGCCGTGATGTTCTGACCGTCGGTCACGATCGGACGGCTGCCGGTCGGCAGCATCGTCTCGTGCTCGACGCCCTGGTCGTCGATGACGTGGATCGGAATGCCCTTGCCTTCGTCCTCGAGGATGCGCACGACGCCGGTCGCACGAGCGAGTCGTGCGGAACCGCGCGGGTTGCGAGCCTCGAACAACTCCACGACGCGCGGGAGACCACCTGCGATGTCCTTACCCGCGACACCACCGGTGTGGAAGGTACGCATCGTGAGCTGGGTTCCCGGCTCACCGATGGACTGAGCGGCGATCACGCCGACTGCCTCACCCAACTCGATCGAGTTGCCGGTGGCGAGCGAACGTCCGTAGCACAGCGCGCAGACGCCGACTTCGGCGTCACACGTGAGCACCGAGCGCACGCGCACGCGGTTGACCTTGGCGTCGTCACGCAACTTGTCGACCTCGGCGTCACCGAGGATCGTGTTCTTGGCGAGCACGGTTCCGTCGGCGAGTTCGACGTCGTTGAGCAGCGCACGGCCGAACAACTTCGTCTCGAGGTATGCCTTGGTGTTGGCGGTGTCGGGTTGGACGTTTTCCACCCAGATGCCGAGCGTCGTGCCGCAGTCGTCCTCGCGGACGATGAGTTCCTGGGCGACGTCGTGCAGACGGCGCGTCAGGTAACCGGAGTCTGCGGTGCGCAGCGCGGTGTCGACGAGACCCTTGCGGGTTCCCGGCGTCTGAATGAAGTACTCGAGCGACTCGAGGCCCTCACGGAAGTTGCTCTTGATCGGACGCGGAATCATGTCACCACGTGGGTTGGCCACGAGGCCACGCATGCCGGCGATCTGACGCAACTGCGTGATGTTTCCACGGGCACCCGAGGAGATCATCATGTCGATCGGGTTGAGCTCCTTCGACTTGAACTCCTCCGCCATCGCCTTTTGCACCTCGGAGGTCGCCTCGGTCCAGATGCGCACTTCCTGCTGGCGTCGCTCACCGTCGGTGATGATGCCGCGGCGGAACTGCGTCTCGACCTTCTCGGCCTGCTTTTCGTAGCCGTCGAGGATCGTGCGCTTGGCGCTCGGGGTCTTCACGTCGTCGACCGACACCGTGAGTCCCGACTGCGTCGCAAAGCGGTAGCAGAGGTCCTTGATGGCATCGAGCGCGGTGGCGATCTCGGCCTTCGAGAAGTTGTCGCTGAGACGCTCCACGATCACGCCGAACTCACGCTTCTTGAGCGACTCGGTGATGTGACCGAAGCGCTCGACGAAGCCTGCGGGCAGGCACTCTTCGAACATCAGTCGACCGGCGGTCGTCGAGGTGTACTTGGTCGTACCGTCGGCGCCACGCTCGGCGAACTTGATCGTCGCGTGCAGGTCGATCTCCTTGTCCTCGAGCGCTCGCACCACCTGGTAGACGTGGCGGAAGACTCGGCCCTCACCCTTGCGACCCGCGAAGGCCTCCGTGAGGTAGAAACCACCGATGACGAGGTCCTGCGACGGCGTCACGATCGGACGACCGGACGCGGGCGACAAGATGTTGTTCGCGCTCAACATGAGCACGCGTGCCTCGGCCTGGGCCTCGACCGACAGCGGCAGGTGGACTGCCATCTGGTCGCCGTCGAAGTCGGCGTTGAACGCGGTGCACACGAGCGGGTGCAAGTGGATTGCCTTGCCCTCGACCAGCACGGGTTCGAACGCCTGGATGCCGAGTCGGTGCAGGGTCGGCGCGCGGTTCAAGAGCACGGGGTGCTCTTTGATCACTTCTTCGAGCACGTCCCACACCTGCGGACGACGACGCTCGACCATGCGCTTGGCGCTCTTGATGTTCTGCGCCAACTGCTGGTCGACGAGACGCTTCATCACGAACGGCTTGAACAGCTCGAGTGCCATCAGCTTCGGCAGACCGCACTGCTGCAGGCGCAGCGTCGGGCCGGCCACGATGACCGAGCGACCCGAGTAGTCGACGCGCTTGCCGAGGAGGTTCTGGCGGAACCGACCCTGCTTGCCCTTCAACATGTCGGACAGCGACTTGAGCGGACGGTTGCCTGGGCCCGTGACCGGGCGACCACGACGGCCGTTGTCGAACAACGCGTCGCTTGCTTCCTGGAGCATGCGCTTTTCGTTGTTCACGATGATCTCCGGCGCACCGAGGTCGAGCAGACGACGGAGTCGGTTGTTGCGGTTGATCACACGGCGATAGAGGTCGTTCAGGTCGGAGGTCGCGAAGCGTCCACCGTCCAACTGCACCATCGGGCGAAGGTCCGGCGGGATCACGGGGATCACGTCGAGGACCATGGCCTTCGGGTTGTTCACGAGGCGACCCGAGTCGTCGCGACGGTTGAACGACGCGATGATCTTCAGGCGCTTGATGGCCTTCTGCTTGCGCTGGGTGCTGAGGGCCTTGCCGTTCACGCCGTTGGCGATCGCGTCACGCAGGATCTCTTCTTCCGCGACGAAGTCGATCGTGTCGATGAGCGACTTGATTGCCTCTGCGCCGGTGCCGCCGACGAAGTAGTCGGAGTAGCGGTCCTTGATCTCGCGCCACAGTTCCTCGTCCTCGACGATCATGCGCGAGTGCATCTTGGCGAACGTGTCGAAGGCGCGATCGAGCAGGTCGATGTCCTTGTTGTAACGATCGTTGATGCTGGTGATGTCCTTGTCGATCAGCTTCTGACGAGCCTTCACGTCGGACTCCTTGGCGCCCGACTTCTCGAGCTCCTTGAGTTCGGCTTCGGCGTCCTTCTGACGCTGCTTCAGGTCCTTCTCGCGCTGGCGGATCAACAGTTCGCGATCCTCGAGCTTTTCCTGCTCGAGCACCGGCATGTCGTCGTGGCGCTTGTCCTCGTCCACGCTGGACACGAGCCAGGCGGCGAAGTAGATGACCTTCTCCAACTGCTTGGCCTTGATCTCGTCGCGCGGCTCGAGACCACCGAGGAGATAGGCGAGCCAGGAACGGGTGCCGCGCAGGTACCAGATGTGCACGACGGGAGCGGCGAGCTCGATGTGGCCCATGCGCTCGCGGCGAACCTTGGAACGAGTGACTTCCACGCCGCACTTTTCGCAGATGATGCCCTTGAAGCGCACGCGCTTGTACTTGCCGCAGTAGCACTCCCAGTCGCGGGTCGGACCGAAGGTCTTTTCACAGAACAGACCGTCGCGCTCGGGACGCAGGGTGCGGTAGTTGATCGTCTCGGGCTTCTTCACCTCGCCGCGCGACCAGTTGCGGATGTCGTCGGCCGTCGCCAGGCCGATGCGCAACTGCTCGAAGCTGTTGACGTCTACCTTCTTCTGGATTTCGGTCACTACGTCGGACATGTCTCGTTCCTCTTCTCGTTAGTCAGTCAGCGTCGAATCGTTGGATATGGGTGGTCAGAAGGCCCGCTCGCGGCGTCGCTCGCGCTCACGATCGTCGGCATCGCTGCCGCGCTCCGGACGCGAGATGTCGACTCCGAGTTCCTGGGTGGCGCGGAAGACGTCCTCGTCCAAGTCAGCAAGCTCGATGTTCTTGCCCTCGTTCGAGATGACCTCCACGTCCAGGCACAGCGCCTGCATTTCCTTCATCAACACCTTGAAGCTCTCGGGGATGCCCGGCTCGGGGATGTTCTCCCCCTTCACGATCGCCTCGTAGACGCGCACGCGACCGAGCACGTCGTCGGACTTGATCGTGAGCAGCTCCTGCAAGCAGTACGCCGCGCCGTAGGCCTCGAGAGCCCACACTTCCATCTCACCGAAGCGCTGGCCACCGAACTGTGCCTTACCACCGAGCGGCTGCTGGGTGATCATGCTGTATGGGCCCGTCGAACGCGCGTGGATCTTGTCGTCCACGAGGTGCGACAGCTTCAGGATGTACATGAAGCCGACCATGATCGGGTTGTCGTAGTACTCACCGGTGCGACCGTTGCGCAGACGAGCCTTGCCGTCGCGACCGACGAGGCGGATGCCGTCGGTCGACTCCGGGGTCAGGTTCTCGAGCATCGACTGGATGGTCGGGTGCGGGCCGGACTTGTCCTCTTCGTCCCAGTGCGCGCCGTCGAACACCGGCGTCGCGATGAACGTCGACGGCGTGGTGTTGATGCGGGTCTTGGTCTCGGTTCCGCGCAGCGGCGAAGCGCCGACGTGCGTGGAGTTCTTCTTGTCGTCCCAACCCCATCGGGCGCAGTATCCGAGGTGAGCCTCGAGCACCTGACCGATATTCATTCGGCTCGGCACGCCGAGCGGGTTCAAGATGATGTCGACCGGCGTGCCGTCGTCCATGTACGGCATGTCCTCGATCGGCAGGATCTTGGAGATGACGCCCTTGTTGCCGTGACGACCGGCGAGCTTGTCACCGACGCTGATCTTGCGCTTCTGTGCGACGTAGATGCGCACGAGCTGGTTCACGCCTGGGGGCAGTTCGTCTCCGGCCTCGCGGTCGCCCGGATCACGGGACAGCACCTTGACGTCGATGACCTTGCCGCTTTCGCCGTGCGGAACCTTGAGCGAGGTGTCGCGAACTTCGCGCGCCTTCTCACCGAAGATCGCGCGCAACAGGCGCTCTTCCGGCGTCAGCTCGGTCTCACCCTTCGGGGTGACCTTGCCGACGAGGACGTCGCCAGGGCCGACTTCGGCGCCGACGCGGATGATGCCGCGGTCGTCGAGGTCCGACAGGATGTCGTCCGAGAGGTTCGGGATGTCGCGGGTGATTTCTTCCGGTCCGAGCTTCGTGTCACGGGCGTCCACTTCATATTCCTTGATGTGGATCGAGGTGAGCACGTCCTCCTTGACGAGGCGCTCGGAGAGGATGATCGCGTCTTCGAAGTTGTAACCCTCCCATGGCATGAACGCCACGAGCAGGTTCTTGCCGAGTGCCAATTCTCCCTGGTCGGTCGACGGTCCGTCAGCGAGGAGGTCGCCCTTCTGGACCTTCTGGCCTTCCTTCACGCGCACGACGTGGTTGATGCAGGTGTCCTGGTTGGAGCGGCGGAACTTGAACAGCTTGTGTTCACCCTCGCTCTTCTTCAGGTTGTCATAGGCGACAACGATCGTGTCACCGCTCACCGAGGTCACGGTTCCCGAATCCTTGGCGAGGATCAGGTCCGCACCGTCGCGTGCTGCACGCAACTCGATGCCGGTGCCGATGTAGGGAGCCTCTGCGCGAAGCAGCGGCACGGCCTGACGCTGCATGTTCGCACCCATGAGTGCGCGGTTCGCGTCGTCGTGCTCAAGGAACGGAATCAACGCGGTTGCCACCGAGATGATCTGCTTCGGTGAGACGTCGACGAAGTCGACCTCTTCCGGAGCGACGTAGGCGATGTCGGTCGTCGAACCGAAGAAGCTCTCTGCTTCCAGCATCTTCTTCAGGTCGTCCAAGCTCGCGGCCTGCGGGCTGCGACGAACCAAGACGCGCTCCTCGACGAAGCTGCCGTCGGCGTTCAACGGCGTGTTGGCCTGGGCGACGACGTAGTTCTCCTCTTCGTCGGCCGGCATGTACACGATCTCGTTCGTCACCTTGCCGTTGCGCACGCGGCGATACGGGCTCTCGATGAAACCGAACGGATTGACGCGGGCATAGGTCGACAACGCGCCGATCAGACCGATGTTCGGACCTTCCGGCGTCTCGATCGGGCACATGCGGCCGTAGTGCGAGAAGTGCACGTCGCGGACTTCGAAGCCCGCACGCTCACGGCTCAAGCCTCCCGGTCCGAGCGCCGACAGGCGGCGACGGTGGGTCAGGCCCGACAGCGGGTTGACCTGGTCCATGAACTGCGACAGCTGGGAGGTTCCGAAGAACTCCTTGATCGCGGCCACGACCGGGCGCACGTTGATCAACGTCTGCGGCGAGATCGCCTCGACGTCCTGGGTCGTCATGCGCTCACGCACGACGCGCTCCATGCGCGACAAACCGATGCGGACCTGGTTCTGAATCAACTCACCCACCGAGCGGATGCGGCGGTTGGCGAAGTGGTCCTGGTCGTCGAGTCGGTAACCCGGCTCCTGCTTGACGAGGTGCAACAGGTAGGTGATCGTCGCCAACACTTCGCAGCGGCTGAGGACGTCTTGGCCCTCGGTCGGGACGTCGAGCTGACCGAGTTCGGTGCCGGTCTTCAGACCGAACAACTGACCGATCTTTTCGATCTCTGCGCCGAGCTTGCGGTTCAACTTGTAACGACCGACGCGCGAGAGGTCGTAACGACGGCTCTCGAAGAACGCACCTTCGAAGTACGCGCGCGCGGACTCGACGTTCGGTGGCTCACCGGGACGTGCACGCTTGTAGATCTCGACGAGTGCCTCTTCACGCGTGACGGCGACGGGGCGCTCCTTTTCCCACTGACCCTCGAGGAAGTCGAAGTAGGTGACGAAACGATCGAGGAATCCCGGTGCGTGGTCCTCGCCGTAGCCGAGGGCGCGCAACAGGGTGAAGATGCCGAGGCGACGCTTGCGGGCGACGCGGGTGCCGGCGGTGACGTCCTTGCCTGGCTTCTGTTCGACGTCGAATTCGAGCCACTCACCGCGATACGGGTGGATGGTGCCCTTCACGAGCTGGTGCTTCGACAGGTTGCGCAAGCGGTAACGCTCACCCGGTTCGAAGATGACGCCCGGCGAACGGACGAGCTGCGACACGACGACGCGCTCGGTTCCGTTGATGATGAACGTGCCCTTCTCGGTCATCTTCGGGAAGTCGCCCATGAAGACGACCTGCTCCTTGATTTCACCGGTCGGCTTGTTCAAGAACCGTGCACGCACGAACACCGGCGACGCATAGGTCATGTCGCGCTCGCGACACTCGGCAACGGTGAACTTCGGCTTCGGGCAGAGATCCTCGTCCTCTGGATCGAACTCGAGTTCGAGCTGCAGGTCGTCGCTGAATCCCTTGATGGGAGAGATGTCTTCGAAGGCTTCCTTCAGTCCGTCTTTCAGGAACCACTCGAAACTGTCGCGCTGTACCGCGATGAGGTCCGGAAGTTCGAGGGATTCGGAAAGGGTCGCGAACGAATACCGTTCGCGTGCAGACGCACGTGAGGCCACTGAATTACTCCTGATCGAGAAGCGGTGAATACGATTCGACGCGCCAAATGAACTTCCTGTTGGGGAGGTTCAGGGGGCGACGCACGGCAACGGACTAGGCTACCGCCGCTTTTGCGGCTTCACCCTGGCCCGTTGTGGGTTGGTGTCGTCCCCCGGGCCCGTGGCCCGAGGGATCGACCCCGAATGTTTGCGTTACGCCAACTCGACGGTGGCGCCGGCCTCTTCGAGCTTGGCCTTCGCCTTGGCGGCGTCGTCCTTGCTGGCCTTCTCGAGGACCGGCTTCGGAGCGCCGTCGACCAGGTCCTTGGCTTCCTTCAAGCCCAAGCTGGTGAGCTCACGGACGACCTTGATGACCTGGATCTTCTGGGCACCGCCGTCCTTCAGGATGACGGAGAACTCGTCCTTCTCGGCATCTGCTGCCGGGGCTGCGCCACCCGCTGCTCCGCCGACGGCGGCGACGGCCACTGGTGCCGCTGCGGTCACGCCGAACTTCTCTTCGAACGCGTCCAGAAGTTCCTTCAACTCGATGACGGTCAACTCTGCGATGCCGTCGAGGATCTGGTCTTTGGTGAGTGCCATTGCTGTTTCTCCTGTTTTCTGTGTGATCTTGTTGGTGATTTGGGTTCGTGAACTCGACGGTTACGCCGCGTCCTTCGATTCGATGAGCGCCTTGAGGCCGTAGGCGGCCTTGCGCATTGGTGCCTGCAGCAGGTTCGCCGTCTTGTTGAGCGGTGCCTGCAACATGCCCGCGATCTGTGCGAGGAGCACTTCGCGCGGCGGGAGGTCGGCGAGCGCCTTGACGTCGGCAGCCGACACGGTCTTACCGCCGATGACGCCACCCTTCAACACGAGGAGAGGGTTCTCCTTCGCATGGTCGCGCAATGCCTTGGCAACGCCGGAAGCGTCGCCCTTGATGAAGGTGATCGCGGTCGGGCCGACGAGCATGTCGGAGAGACCGTCGAAGCCGGCCTCCTTGGCGCCGAAGCGAGCGAGCGTGTTCTTGTACACCTTGTACTCGGCTCCGTGCACGCGCAAGGCGCGACGCAACTTGGCGAGCGAACCGACGGTCATGCCGCGGTATTCGGTGATGAGCGCTGCGGAGGACTCGGCCAGCTTGGCGCGCACTTCTGCGACGACCGCTGCCTTGTCTGCACTAACTGTTGCTGTCATGGTGAGCCTTTGTTGCTGTGAGATTCGTATGGCGCGAGCGCTCGACACCGACCGAACGCTCCGAGCGCTGCGACCTGTGGTCGACTCTCGAAGAATCCGCCTCGTATGGTGGAACGATGTTCCGTTATCCCGAAGGACCAAAGGTCTGTGGCGAGCAACCCTCACCGTGGTGAGATGGCTGTTATGTGACCGTCAGGCTATCGGGCAGCGACCGCGTCGCAACCCGACGACCGCGACGGGTTAGTACTGGTCGATCGAGACCTTGACCCCAGGACCCATGGTCGAGGACAGGTTGATCTTCTTGATGTAGCGACCCTTGGCCGACGCCGGGCGGGCACGCTGGAGCTCGTCCAACACCGCGTTGAAGTTGGCCTCGAGAGCCGCCTGGTCAAAGCTCGCCTTGCCGATCGGCACCTGCACGTTGCCGTAACGATCCGTGCGGTACTCGACCTTGCCGCCCTTGAACTCCGACACCGCACGGGCGACATCATTGGTCACCGTGCCGGTCTTCGGGTTCGGCATGAGACCACGCGGTCCGAGTGCACGACCGAGCTTTCCGACCATCGGCATGAGATCCGGCGTCGCGATCGCGATGTCGAAATCCATCTTGCCCTTCTCGATTTCGGCGGCAAGTTCGTCGGTTCCGACGATGTCTGCACCTGCGGCGCGAGCGGCCTCTGCGGCTTCACCGGCGGCGAACACGGCGACACGCACCGACTTACCCGTGCCGCTCGGCAGGGCGACGGTTCCGCGGACGGCCTGATCGGCCTTGCGGGGGTCGAGTCCGAGGCGCACGGCGAGTTCGATTGTCTCGTCGAACTTGGCAGTCGCCATCGACTTCACCTTGGCGAGCGCGACCTGCGGCTCGAAGAACGACTCGACGTCGTACGTGGCGACCGCTGCTTTGTACTTCTTTCCCTGTGGCATAAAGCCTCCCTCATGGTTGTGTCGCTCGGGCGAGGTACTCCCGACGGCGACGTATGTGTGATTGCTGAGGCTACCGACCGAAGTCGGTCTCCCCTCTGTGGACTCAGCCGACGACGGTGAGACCCATCGAACGGGCGGTTCCGCGGACCTGTTGCTTGGCGGCCTCGAGGTCGTTCGCGTTCAGGTCCGGCATCTTGATCTTGGCGACCTCTTCGATGTCCTTGTCCGTCACGCTGCCGGCGACTTCCTTGCCCGGGTTCTTGGCGGCCTTCTCGAGACCAGCCTTTTGACGCAAGAGCACCGGCGTCGGCGGGGTCTTCAGGATGAAGGTGAAGCTGCGGTCCTCGTAGATCGTGATCTCGACCGGAATGATCGTGCCGGTCTGGGCCTCGGTTGCGGCGTTGTACTGCTTGACGAAGTCCATGATCTGGATGCCATGCGGTCCGAGTGCGGTACCGACCGGCGGAGCAGGCGTTGCCTTGCCCGCGGGGATCTGGATCTTGACGACTGCTGCGACGTCTTTCTTTGCCATGAGAAGTGTTCTTTCCTTGTTGAGATCGTGTTGTTAGAGCTTGGCGACCTGGCTGAAGTCCATCTCCACCAGGGTCTCGCGACCGAAGATGTTGACGAGGACCTTCAACTTCATGTGATCGGCGTTGATTTCTGCGACTTGACCCGAGAAGTCGGCGAACGGGCCTTCCTTCACGCGCACGCCCTCGCCCACCTCGTATTCGAGCTTCGGTGCCTTGCGCTTCGGTGCTTCCTGTCCATCGCCCTTGGCGGTGAGGAAGGTCTCGACCTCGCGGCGTGACAGCGGCGTCGGCTTCTGACCCTTCTGGCTCTGACCGACGAAGCCGGTCACGCCTGGGGTGTTGCGAATGCAGAACCAGGTGTCATCGTCCATCTCGCAACGCACGAGGATGTAACCAGGGAACACCTTCTTCTTCACGGTCTGCTTGCGACCGGCCTTGAACTCGACGACGTCCTCCATCGGGATGACGATCTCGTAGATGCGGTCCTCCATGTGCATCGACTGGATGCGCGACTGCATGTTCAACTGCACCTTGGCCTCATAACCCGACTGCGAGTGCACGACGTACCACTGACCGGGGCGCAACCACGGGCGATCGATGACCTCTTCCTCGAATTCTTCGCCGTCGGTGAGATCAAAGGTCTGATCGGGCGCGACAGCGTCTGCCGTCGTCGGGTCATCGTGGGTGATGGTGGTGTCGTCAGTCATGGTGAGCCGATCAATCCTTGTAAAGCCAGCCAGAAAGTATGCCAAAAACCGCGTCCAATCCACCCACGTACGCGGTGATAATCACGACGGTCACGAGCACGATGAGCGCATAGCGGCGAACTTCCGGCCAGCGAGGCCAGGCGACCTTGCGCATCTCGTCACGAACCTCGCTCACATACTGGGCAGGGCTCACCCGCTCCTTCTTCACCTGGGCTGCAACTGTCGGGCGCGCCTGACGAATCGGCGCACCTTGGTCGTTGACGGCGCCCATGCGCTTCATGGCGCGCTTCTGCTGACGGTTGAGATCCATGGACATAACGGATTTCAAGCCTATCGGTGACCCGTTAGCCCCAGTCGGGGCAAAACCGCGCATTTGCAGGGCAGGAGGGACTTGAACCCCCGACCATCGGTTTTGGAGACCGGCGCTCTACCAGCTGAGCTACTGCCCTAAATCAGGAAGCCTGAGGATATCAGCGATCAGGCGAATGGCCCACTGGAAGGCCGTCCCGAGCGGCAACGTACTCCCCTATGACGTTGGCGATCGCCTCGTGAGTCGGTAAGTCCGACGAATACGAGATGAGGTAGTGCGCCTTTTCGCCGACGAGAGACGTGTACTCCTCTTCAGACATTGCTCGCAACTGATCGACACGCTGCTCAAAATCTTCGTACGAACCGTGCTTCAGAAACCACGGACCGTCGATGGGAAATTCAAACACATGATCGCCGGTGTAGTTACACGCGAGCATCTTGCGTCCCCGACCAAAGACCTCCCAGAGAACGGATGTGTGGATGCCAAATGACATTTCGCAGTCGTCCGTCGTCTTGTACGTTGCATATTCAACTGATGGATCGTTGAAAGAGCAGGAATCACCAAACTTGTCGCGATACCAGGCAATCTCTTGTGCAAGAAGGCCTGGTCGGTCCGAGTAGAGCGCCACGACTAGCTCAAGGTTGCGGCTCGCCACGTAACGGCCCAAATGTTCAATGAGCTGGTCAATATTTCGTTGCCGCTCGGTCGGCATTGTCAACCCATGACCGTCGAGACCCTTGAACTGGGAGATCAAACACAGTCTCCCCTTCTTCGACTCACCCTGATAACCGATGCTTCGATACATCGAATCACGAAGGGAGCCAATTGGGCGAACCTGAAGAGGTCGGCACCCGTTACTTGAGTTAGGGGAAAGAGGTGTGCGATCGTACAGATAATCATCTGCCTGAAGTTCACCCCATGACAAAAAGATCACGTTCGTCGCCAGTGGATTCGAACAAAGGTCGTCAGCCATTTGCCGCATACCATGCTGCACAGAGATCATCGGGCTCTCGAGCGACGAAGCCCAGCGCCAGCCATTCTTGATGTTGTCATAGGAGACAACCGCTGCAACTTGGTAGAAACGCGCATAAGCACCGAGAACGGCGCCGTTTCTCCCGTTACGTGGCATCAACCGAAGTAGATCCCACACGAACCTCACGTGAAGGATGATGTCACGAGTGCCTTGTTCAATGTCGACAAGCGTGTATGGCTCGCAGTGGGGTTGGAGAGGAGTGACAAATCCACTCCGCAGCAAGAGTACGTCGAAGCGTTTTCGCTGTCGACGAACGAATCGGTATCGACCGATCTTCATCGCAGTGCCTATTCCTGGCTGGTCTGAACTCGCGAGTCGACCAAGCGTGACTCCTCAATGGTGAATATCTTCGAACAATGAGCGACCGTCGTCAATCGATGCGCGACAATGATTACCGTTCGTGCTCCCCGAAGATTTCGAACCGACTCCATAACTCCACTTTCAGTGTCAGTATCGAGTGCAGAAGTTGCTTCGTCAAGTACGAGCACTTTTGGTTCGTTATACAAGGCGCGTGCGATCCCGATTCGCTGACGCTGCCCACCGGACAACCTCACTCCTCGCTCACCAACGACTGTATTGATTCCATCCGGCAAGGACTGAACAAAATCCGAAAGTTGCGCAGCTTCGACTGCACGATCAACGGCCTTGTGGTCTATGTCGCGAGGATGGAGCCCAAACGCAACGTTTTTCAGAAGTGAGTCGTCGGTCAGATAGATGGACTGGGGGACATATCCAACCAGACGTTGCCAGCCCCTGACATTTGAACCCATCGGTTCTCCATCAATCAAGATCTCACCTGAAGATGGTGCTAGCAATCCGAGGAGCAGATCGATCAGAGTGCTCTTTCCTGCGCCACTTGGTCCGACAATTCCAACCGATTCACCACAGTCAATCGTCAGCGACACATCACTCAAGGATTGACGATTCCCGGATCCATAAGCAAAGCTGACATTTCTAAACTCAATGCTTCGCGCAAACGTCACGGAGCTGGGTGATTCCACGTCATCGGGAACCGCAAGTGACAAGTCCTTATGCACTGCTCGAATTTGTGGAGCTGAAAAAGTAATCGCTTGAATACTTGCAATGATTCGGCCGATCGAAGGGATCACACGAAATGCAGTGGCAGCAAAAAGTCCGAGGACAGGAAGAATTTTCGTCACGTCATCACTCGTTGCCGTCATAACGCCAACCAGTGCAGCCAAGCTTCCAATCGCAATTACTTCAAGCCAAAGCCGAGGGAGCATCTGCATAAGCGAGAACTTTCTCGTTATCTCCATGCTTGCAACCAAGTGCTCTTCATGGTCGTCCAGAAACTTCTGCTCACGGCCCAATAATTTGACCTCTTTTGCACCACCAAGTCCCTGCTGCAAGTGTTGAAGAACAAGGGCAAGGTGCTTCTTTCTCAGTCGACCCCATTCAGCAATCTTCTCTCGTGTCGCAAATTGAAAAGCTCCTGCAGACAATCCGAAAACCAGGATCGTGCTGATAGTCCCAACTGGTTCGACGACCAGCAACATGATGAACAATCCGGCTGCCACCAGCCCGTCGGTCAGCAGTGTAAGGAATGGATCTAGGCCGCCGCTGATGATCGACTTTGCGATCTCCGCGTTATTGATCAGCGTTGCTGAGTTGTGCTGAAGATGAAACTCGTATGGCTGTCGAAGATATCGAGAGAACGCCCGCTGAGATAGCCGTGCTGACGTGTCGTTCAGAAACCTCCGCTGCACCCGAGAGCTGATGTAGAAGAACGTGTTTTTGACGATGTAGAGCGCAAAGAGGAACACCACTCCAATAATTAGTAAACGTTCTGTACTCGGCTCACCAAAGAACGAATACACACCTGGAAATCGATCGCGATAGCTGTCGTCAGTGAGGATGGCAATGATCGGCAGAACCATTCCCAAACTGAAAGTCTCAAGGACCATACTCACGAGAATCAGAACCCAGATGAACCACAACTTTCGGCGTTCTCGTGGTTCAAGCGAATTCCAGACAATTTTGCCGATTGAGTCAGCCATGGATAACTGTCATCCTACGAACTCTGAGTAGCGGCGACCGGATTCGAACCGGTGACCTTCCGATTATGAGCCGGATGCTCTCACCAACTGAGCTACGCCGCCAGGAATTGCGAGCCCTCTGTGGGAATCGAACCCACCACCTCTTCCTTACCATGGAAGTGCTCTACCGAATGAGCTAAGAGGGCGCGAGCGGCACTCGGCCGCAACGTGCGCACTAATGCTACTTGGAACTCAGCGCAAGCAAACGCGCAACAGAGATGAATTGGTGGGCCGGGAAGGATTCGAACCTACGTAGGCATAAGCCGGCAGATTTACAGTCTGCTCCCTTTGGCCGCTTGGGTACCGACCCACGGTCTTTCACTCTACAGGGTTCGGTATTGTGTCCCCATGCCAAGTTTCGACGTTGTCTCGGAAATTGATCGCCAGGAACTAAAGAACGCCGTGGATCAAGCGCAACGCGAACTGGCCAATCGGTATGACTTCAAGAACACAAACTCCTCAATTGAGCTTGAAGAACTCAAACTGACACTACGAACATCTTCAGAAGACCGTCTTAAGGCACTCAAAATTCTGCTTGAGGAGCGTCTCGTGAAACGAGGCGTATCACTCAAGTGTCTCGATTGGGGAAAGATCGAACAAGCTAGTGGAGACTCAGTTCGTCAAAACATCACTATTAACGTAGGTATAAATTCCGAGAAGGCACGTGAAGTGAACAAACTGATTAAAGAAAAAGCACCAAAAGGTGTTTCAAGTCAGACACAAAGCGATCATGTTCGAGTATCTGGCAAGAAGCGAGATGACCTTCAACACGTGATCAATCTCCTGAAGTCGTCAGACTTTGGTATTCCGCTTCAATTCACAAATTTTCGCGACTAGCTAACTTCCAGATGCGTTTCCCGGATGTGATCAACTATCGTTTGTGCATCATTGACGTCTGCAATAATCTCGCCACTCGCTAAAACTCCTAAAAGGCGATCAAATTCGACGAACGTCCAGTCAAATGACCTTCTAAAGCGCTGAGGTAGGAGCCGCTTGCCAAGTTGACGGATGAATCGCGGAGACAACCTCACAACAACATGCCGTATGCGAGTAGTCCACATTGTTTTGATTGCGGCTTTCTCAGCGTAACGCCGAAGCAATTCATTGATTACAAATTCCACTGCGACCTCGATTTCTGGTCGCTGATCAATACCAAGTGACACAAGATCATCGACCATTCGTTTCTTGCAATCATTGACTTCAGAAATCGATTCAGCAGATGTGAGCCACTCGACACCACCGAGCAACCTGTTCCATCCCGGAGCGACCTTTATCGGTGGATTCTCCGCGCTGCAGTACCAGGTAACAGTTTCAGCGAGCCCAATTGCGCTGCGATACGTGAGCAACACTCGAATAATCGTGTCGTAAATGTACGCGGTTCGGTAGCTCACACTGTAAGTGGTCTGCACTACGTCTTTCCAGGGCTCTACTCTGTATACCCCGTACAGCAGTGCACCGATCTTGCCCGGGTGGTACGTCGCATAAAGCCTCTCAATCCCAGACACCACCGACGGAGGAAATTCAGTCGACTGCGGATCTCGTTGCTCTGCTAGGACTCGCCCGTCCTGAAAAGTAAAGCGGATTGAACGACCGACACAACCAATTATTGAAGAATCTGCGTCGAGTCGAGCAATGCATGCTCTCAACCCTGCGGGGCTAAAGAAGTCATCGTCGCCTAGGACTGCAACAAATTCTGTATCAATATGAGCGATGCTTGCCAGCATTCGGGATTGGAAATCAATTGCCGAATGGACGTACAAAATGTTCGCGGGTAGTTCCTTTCCCTGGTAATCACAGGCCGCGGCACTTCCGTCAATGATGACAACTTTGGCTGGCAGACCCGACCAGAATTGAATTTGTCGCTTGACGAATTTCGGACGATTAATCGTTGGGATGACGATTGTAAGTCGACGAAGTGCATCCACAACGATGACCTACGACCGCTTTCCGATTTTGACGAGTGGATTACCCGCATATATCCCATACGCCACTGTCGCTTCTCGCACCAGTGACATAGCGCCAACTATCGACCCTTTGGCAACTATCGATCCATCAAGAATCACCGTTCCCGCACCAATCCACACGTCATCTTCAATGTGAATACCACCTTTTGATGGTCGAAAACCCTGTTGCTGATGTGGAACATCAGCCGCCGCGAACTCGTGGTTTGTCGGAGCAAGGACGCAGTTGGCAGCGATTGAGACATTGTTGCCAATCGTGATCCCGTTGCCGATATACAAAACGCAGCCCGAATTGATGAACGTCTGCTCACCAATCACAATATTTCCAGTTCCCCCAGCTGCCTTTACCTTGACGAACGCATCAATATATGAACCGGGACCAACAATAATTCTCGATCCCCTAGTGGATTCTTCTATGTCAGCAAGAGGCGACACGAATGCACTCGAATGTATCTCGATCATGATGTCAGATTCTGACTACTTGACTCGCTTCAAGAATCCACTTGGCGCCACAGTAATCAAGAGTTTTTGGTCCAACGATCGATCGACCTGGAACCTATCGTCGCACTTGACAAACTCATGGACAGCAGTCTTTGGACTGTTTCCCTTGTCCCATGGTCTGTCTGGAAAGTACTTTGGCGGCATGTCTTCGACGAAGGTGTCAAACACAATGCAGTAACTGTCAACTGTGGTCAACGTTCCATAGAGGCGGAGTTCGGCGAGTACGTGATCATGGGTGTGATTTGAGTCCAGGAAGACCATTATGCGATCATGCCCCTCAGCGATCGAAGTGACTTGATCGACAGTTGATTTTTCGATCGAAGAACCTTCAACCAAAGTGATCATGTGTGAAAGTGGATGCTCCTCTATTGCCCGTCGGTTGTGGGAGCGAATATCAATGTCTACCCCGACAACGCGACGTCTGCTTGCCATTGGGTCAAGGGTCGTTCGGCATTGAACAGCGTCGCAATAGTCAAGGAGAGCAAGCATGGAGGCACTCAAGATGAGCGAGCCTCCATGTGCAATTCCTGTTTCTACGATTAACGATGGTCTTGTGCGCCAAATGAGCTCCTGCACTGCGACCATGTCTTCCGGGTACTGGATTATCGGTCTACCTAACCAATCAAAGTTGTATAGGTACTTTTGTTGCATCGAGTGAAAAATCCACTCATGCGCGAGAGCATTAAGTTTCTGATCTGACGCAAACCCACGAATGCGATCTCGCCGCTCGAGTGCGAAAAGTTCTTCAGCGCTCATCGACGATTCTCTGTTCGGATCACATTACGAGCGTACTCCACGACAGATTGTGGTTGATACGCGAACTCAGCCTCAAGAAGTGATATGTCGATTGGATCAGGAGAACGAAGTTCTTCTTCATTTGTGAACTCCGTGCCACAACCCGTCTCATCGACGAGCACCTTGGCAATCTCGGATGTAGAAGTATTCATTCCACTTGCCAGGTTGTAGATCTTTGATTTACCCGAAAGAGCAAGTTTGGGAAGCATTTTCAGAACATCACCCATCACTATGTAATCCTTCACCGATTCACGATGAGCGGTGAATCGAACATGGCCGTGAAAGGCAGACTTCAGAAACAAAGTGATGTTATCCGTGCTGTCTTCTGCGTAGTCAACCGCGTACGACACTCGGACAATCCGTGCCGTTGCCAACCCGGATTGAATGATCAGCGATTCACCCATCAACTTGGACAGGTTGTAGAAGTCCGAAATGTTTGAAGGTCTCACACGAAAACTTGCATCTACAGACGTTCCATTGAGCGACTCTTCATAGACACGAGCCGACGACATATACAGGAATGTTGAGAACTTTGAGGTTTCTAGGACTTTGGCCATAAGAGACACGTGTGCATCAACGACACGAAATTGCTCTGTCTTGAATCGAGAACCGGTCACTCCAGCGCAATACATCACGTGTCCGAGGTCGGTGTATTTCTTGTCGTGCTCCTCATCGCGACCGACGGTCTGGACTTGGTGACCTTGATCAGTGAGCTGACGAACTAAGCGCTTGCCGACGAACCCATCGGCACCGAACACCGTAAACAACTCGGTCATTCGACGAATGCAACCTTCGGCTGCGCGACAAGAAAACGAGCGCCCCACTCCTGCACGTAGGACAGCTGGGAAACTACTTCGTTCTTGATATTCCATGGGAGTATGACGATGATTCCAGGACGCTCTCGTCGAAGTGCTGACTCATCGACGATTGGAATTCGGCTCCCCGGCATCCACTTCCCTTGCTTTGCTGGATTTCGGTCGACAACGAAACTGATGAGATCAGGTTTGATTCCTGCGTAATTGAGAAATGTGTTTCCCTTTGCAGCGGCGCCATATGCGGCAACTTTCGTACCAGCAAGTTTTGCGTCAATCAAGACTTTCAATAGCGAACACTTTGCCAACTCTGCATCTTCTTCGAATCCTTCGTAGAACTTTTGTGTCCTCATCCCAGCATCCGATTCAAGTTTGGTCATGATCTCAACACGTTTGCTAATCGGCCGAACACCAGTATCTGAACGTTGAGCGAAAACACGCAAACTTCCACCGTGAGTTCCGATCTGCTCAACGTCAAACACCGACAGTCCCTGAGACGCAAAGATCTCCGAAACGGTAGTAAAGGAGAGATATGAGAAGTGTTCGTGATAGATCGTGTCAAATTGACGCTCAGATACCAGCTGATAAAGATGTGGGAACTCAAATGTTGAAACACCGTGTGGCTTAAGCAGGGTACGAAATCCACCAACAAAGTCATTTATGTCAGGGACGTGCGCTAGTACGTTGTTCGCAGCAGTGAGATCTGCGGATCGCCCACTGATAGACAGCTCTGAAGCGAGATCAACCCCGAAGAATCGCTCTATGGTTTCTATTCCCTTCAAGCGTGCAGCGTTAGCAGTACTTGCTGTGGGTTCGATTCCAAGGCACGGAATTCCCTGATCTCTGAAATACTGCAAGAGATAACCGTCGTTTGACGCAACTTCCACGACGTTGCTGGTCGAATCAAGATCGAATCGGTCGATCATTTCGTTCACGTACTGGCTGGAGTGTTTCAACCATGCATCTGAAAATGAACTGAAATAGGCATATTCGTCGTTGAACAACTCTGAAGCCCGCGAATAGCTTTCTGCTTGGACCAACCAGCATTGTTCACAAACAAGAACCTTGAGCGGAAACCACTTCTCGGGACGTCGAAGCGAGATTGCCGTCAAATATGCATTGGATGGAGGCGCTGAACCGAGATCGATGAGCTGAAAAGTCAACTCTTGGGAACAATGTCGACACTTCATGTTGAAGCAAGACTAATCGCAGAAATTGCGTCAGTAGTCAGTGCCGCGAGCCTCGTAGTCCGCCTTGGTCTTTACGCCGAGCCTGAAGTTGTTCGGCAAATACTTCGTGAAATGGGGATCATCCCATGTGGTGTCATTCGGACGCGACGTGTAGTAAAACGCCGAGAAGACACGCCGCTGAACATGATCAGGGACGTTCATTGGTTGCGGCTGACCGTGATTTGCACCAGGTGTCGCAAATATGACGAGCCGATTGAACATTGGAGGGACTTCTTTGACTTTGGAAGTCTCGTCCCACAACTCCAGATTGCCGCCATACTCTTCCTTCCAGTCCGGAGTTAGGTACAGCAACGCATTCACTCGTCTGTGCAACTGAAGTTGGAAGTGCCAGTTGAAGTCCTGATGGACGTTCAGAAAGTCACCATTCTCTGAGATCATTGCGCCGCCTCCGAAGAGATACGGATCAGCAAGCAAACACTCTATTCCCGTGACGGTTTCAAGGAAAAGGAGAAACTCTCTCGATGCCAGGGCTGCTGCAAAAGCTCGCATGTAAGGATGCATAAAAGTGACGTCTGGTTGGAGTTTTCGAGACGTGTTCTCATTGTCGTGATGAATGATGTTTTTGTCGACTTTTGGGTAGTGGAGATAGAGGCGCATAGCGGCCTCGAGTGGAAGAAAGTCGTCAATTACTACGTGCGGGAACGGAACTCCTTTTGAGAACTCTCCCCGATGCTTGATCGCCAACTTCGGAAATCGATCTTCGCCAAACAGAAAGAGCATGGATTCGAGGGACTCGTACTGATTTGAAAGTTGCTCAACCGAAGTCATGTTTTCGTCACTCCACCTCAAAATAACCACACGTCGCATCAAATGGGAATTTCTTCAATCGAACTTTTCGAAGATCACAAACTTCTTTCAACGCGATTGTCTCCCCAATGAACTTGGAATAACACACCTCATCGAGCAAAACGATTGCTCCCTTGTGCATATGAGGGAGAAAGTTGGTCAATGCGACTTTCGTCGAATCGTAAAGATCCGTGTCCAAGATAAGCAACGAAATGCACAGTCCTGGATTTGACCTGACGAATTCTGGAACCGTCTGAGCAATGTCACCCTTGATGAGTTGCGTCTTTGGGATCCGATTGACGGGACGCACGATGTCCTGAAGTTCAATTACCTGCCTCAATACTTCGTCATCCGTGTCAGAAAACATCGATTCTGTGATGTCGCTTGGATCGTTAGCTGAGTCAATTGATCTAAAGCCCTCGAACGTATCGAATCCATAAATCGTTCGATTAATCGCATACGGTTCTAGCGTCAATGACAACTGCTGGAGAAGCATCAACGAGTTCCCCCGATACACACCACACTCCACAACGCTCCCAGGCATCTCGCGAATGAGTTCAAAAAGTTTCACTCGGGACAACATTGCAGTCGTTAGAATTCGTGTCGAAAAAACGAAGGGTGCGTCTGCAACGTACTCTGCACTTACCTGAGAAATGAGTTGACGTCGCTTCTCATTGTACTCACGCTCGGCATCAGTGAGATTGCGCTTTGTCACACCCGAATACTACCGCAGAGCATCAAGTTGGAGCGCGAGCGACCGCACACGCGCAAGATCTACGGAAGAAAACTCGATCCCTCGGTCAGTCAGCTGCTTTTCGATCGAGTCAAGGGTGAATCCCTTCCAGTCAAATCCTTGAAGAACCTGCACCGGGACGTTTCTTTTCGCCCATAGTTTCAGCGACTTTGGTGAATTGGTCGAGATCTGGAGAGCAATCCGACGCAAGAATCGTCGCTTGGCTTTTTTGATCTTTGCTCTGTGCGCATCAAATCCACCAAAAACATATTGATACGCGAGTTCGTCTGCAAGTTCATTCGAAACATCTTCACCTTGTCTAACTATTCCGCAAACTTTTTGTAAATAGTGCTCGACTTCCCCAGCCATTTCTGGATCATCGGCCCAGCCGAGCATTCCCCCACGATCGTCTCGTGGAACTGCATCATTGCTGATTGGCGGGTTCTCCATACTTCTCATCCAGAGAAGAGTGTCAAGGACGACCGATTCGCCGAGAACAGCCGCATGAAGATTAAGCATCCGCTCGTAGAGATAACCAGTCGAGTAGTAGTCACTGTAGCTCGATTCAAATATTGCTTGCCATACTTTCGAACGAAGCACCGCAAACTGGATCTTGTGGGTCTTGTTCGGTGGCAGAACTTGGCGAACACGTCCCTCCGTAGTATCAGAGCCACCTGGTGAGAAGTTCTTCCAATATTCGTAGTCCTGAAACGCTTTAAATTGTCCTTGATCGACAAAGAATTGAAGAACCTTGCCCACTGCCCCGATGTGGTGAGGGTTTGAATCAAGATGAGCCATACATGTTCTCAGCCCAGTTGGCATAAAAAACTCATCGTCGGGAAGCATGCACGCAAATTCGGTTTCAATCATTGAACCAGCACGTGTAAGTCGCTCGTTAAACCGAAGTGGTATGTGGTGGTACTGAATGTTGTGGGAATAAGGCCGACATGTCGTAAGGTCCATCGGCGTAGCTGCTCCATCCAAGATCTTCACCTGTGCATTGAACTGTGACCAATAAGCAATTTGTCGTTGCACAAACAATGGCCTGGAAATAGTCGGGATGAAGACTGTCAGCCTTGAGAGATCGTTTTCCACTGCCAGTTACAGTACTCTTTTGGTACCATAACTGGTTATACACACTCAAATCTCTAGTCAGATTCGGTCGTGTGATCCACAGATCGGCGTTGTAACTCGTTCACTACCGACACATCTGCCAGTGTCGTGGTATCGCCTAAGTTTCTTCCTTCTGCAACATCTCGGAGAAGCCTGCGCATGATCTTGCCACTTCTTGTCTTGGGAAGATCGGGTGTGAAGTAGATCGTTTTGGGTTTGGCAATTGCTCCGATCTCTTTTGCTACATGTTCTCGAAGGTCTTTCTCGCCAACCTCCATCCCGCCGCGTAACGTCACATATGCGACGATCGCCTGCCCAGTGGTCGAGTCGTTTGCTCCAACAACGGCAGCCTCGGCAACGCTTGGGTGTGAAACCAAGGCTGATTCAACTTCGGTAGTGCTGATGCGGTGCCCAGACACGTTCATCACGTCATCCACACGACCCAGCAACCAGAGATAGCCATCCTCGTCCAACTTCGCGCCGTCACCAGCGAAGTATCGACCAGGGAACCTGCTCCAATATGTCTCTCGATAGCGCTTCTGGTCTCCCCAAACGCCTCGCAACATGCCGGGCCAGGGCTTCGTCAAAGTGAGATAACCACCGCCACGATCAACCTTGTTCCCTAACTCGTCAACCAGTTCGGCCGCAACACCTGGAATTGGTGCCGTAGCAGACCCTGGTTTGGTCACGGTAACTCCCGGTAGCGGTGAAATCATGATCCCACCAGTCTCCGTCTGCCACCAAGTGTCAATGATCGGACACCGTCCACCGCCGATGTTTTCGTGATACCACATCCACGCTTCCGGATTGATCGGCTCACCGACACTCCCGATAAGCCGTAGCGATGACAAGTCGTGCTTCGCGGGTTCCTCTATTCCCCATTTCATGTAAGTACGGATAGCCGTTGGTGCGGTGTAAAAGATAGAGACCTTGTACTTCTCGATGATTGACCACACGCGATCGTTTCCTGGGAAATTTGGTACTCCTTCGTACATCACTTGAGTGGCCCCGTTTGCGAGTGGCCCATAGACGATGTAGCTATGCCCGGTGACCCATCCAACATCGGCCGTACACCAGTAAACATCCGTCTCTGGTCTGTGGTCCATCACGTACCTAAATGTGTACGCGACATGTGTCAGATAGCCACCAGTCGTGTGCATGATGCCCTTAGGTTTGCCCGTCGTACCTGATGTGTACAAGAGAAAGAGCAGTTGTTCGGAGTCCATTGGCGATGCGACACAGACTGGTTCTGCCTTTTCCATTTCATCGTGGTACCAATGGTCACGTCCAGGAACCATATCCACAGGATTATTTCCGCGACGTACAACTACTACGTTTTCAATTGACGGAGTCGACTTCAAAGCTTCGTCAGCCTGCGACTTCAGCGCAAAAACCTCGCCGCGCCTCCAGCCACCATCAGCAGTGATAAGCACCTTTGCTTGCGCATCATTTATGCGATCAGCAAGTGCTTGAGCTGAGAACCCACCAAACACCACACTGTGTGCCGCTCCGATCCGCGCACATGCGAGCATCGCAACTGCCGCCTCAGGAATCATCGGCAGATAGATGTTCACTCGGTCGCCACAAGCAACGCCCATTGACTTCAACACATTCGCGAACTTTTGAACTTCTGCCAACAACTCGGCGTATGTCACTGTTCGAGTGTCACCTGGTTCACCTTCCCAGTGAAATGCGACCTTGTCACCTCGTCCAGCAAGCACATGGCGATCAAGGCAGTTGTATGAAACATTCAATGTTCCGCCCACAAACCATTCGCTGTATGGCGGGTCCCATTCGCAGACCTTGGAAAATGGTGTCGTCCATGTGACATTGTCGAGGGCTTGCTGTGCCCAGAAACCTTCGTGGTCTTCCTCAGCCGCCCGATAAAGCGAGTCGTCTCGTACGTGTGCAGAGGAGACAAATACTGGAGACGGTGGAAACCTCCGTTGCTCAAACGATAAGGCATCGATCGCGCGTTGACCCTCAGTCATCGTGTCCTTTCAGCGGTTCTTTCCGATACGAACCCACCTGCGAGACTAGCCATCACTGATGTCCGAAAATCAAGCCCCCACAGAAACTAACGTCCGTTTCTCAGGTCTTGACTGGGCGTTGTCCATCGCAATGGCCCTCACGTGGGGCTCTTCATTCATTCTGATCGACATCGCCATTGGAAGTTTCCACATCGCAGTAGTGCCCCTCGGACGGACGGCATTCGGTGCACTCGCACTCGTCATATTGCCGAGCGCCCGTCAAAGAATCGAGCGACCAGACTTGCCAATCCTTGCAATTCTCGGTGCCACTTGGATGGCACTACCTTTCTTGCTCTATCCACTTGCCGAACAGACGGTCTCGAGCAGTATCACTGGAATGATGAACGGAGCGCTTCCCATTGTCGTAGCGGTCGTCACGGCGATATGGACTTGGACAATGCCGAGCAATCGACGCATTCTTGCCATTGTTGTCGGTCTAGTAGGAATCATCATGATTGCCGTGCCGTCAATTGATAGTGGGGAGGCTGCAAGCCCTCAAGGCATTGGATTCTTGCTTCTTGCGCTGCTGTCCTATGCCATCTCGACGAATCTCGCAAGACCACTACAGGCAAAGTACAACCCGGCTGCACTAATGCTCCGGGTCGAAATCATCGGCTGTGTACTCAGCTTCCCCTATGGAATCTATGGGATATCTCAATCAACATTTTCCTGGTCGTCACTGATAGCACTGGTTGCCCTTGGTGGGCTCGGGACGGGCTATGCATTTACCCTATTCTCAGTTCTTCTCAAGCGAACTGGCATTGCGCGAAGCATGATTCCGACTTACTTCACACCTGTCGTTGGAACGATCCTCGGTGTCGGTTTCAACAATGAGCCACTCGTATGGCTCTCGGTCGGAGGAATGGGTGTCGTCGTCGTGGCAGCGTGGCTCACAAGCCTTCCAGATCACAATCAGATAACGACCTCCGCAACAGTGAATGAGCCAAGACCCTGAGGATCGGTCAAAGCTTCGGCTTCGCTTAACCGACTTCGCATTGCAATCGCACGCAAATCGGGATACGAGGCATGCGCTTCCCAGTACTTGCGTCCCTCCTCCACGACATCCTTCAGTCCATACGTCTCGAGAAAGTCCATCTGGGATGTGAAGTGCACATCGACTCCTTCGAAAATCTGATCAAACATCACATCGCACGTGATGTCCTGTTTACCCACCTCCCGCAGGTAATGCTTTCCTCGACCATGGAGCGAGTACGTTCTTAGCCATTTCCTCCAGTCGACTTTGAGCGTCTCGACCGTAGATTGGCGTCCATAATCAATTGCAAGAAGTCGACCACTTTCCAGCAACTGAAGTGCGCTAGTCACCCAATTCCGTGCTTCTTCCTGGTATGGCACTCTCGAGCCATGTGGCGCAGAGCTCGGTAGCACTAACGGCAGGTCCTCAACCGGTCTCAATACTTCCACGAACCCATCGTGGGTCTCAGAAACGTAGGACTCACACCAGATGCCATCGAACACGAAAAGACGAAATGGGATGTTGTCGAGCAGTTCGTTCGCAAGCACGACTCCGTTCACTGGATCCGACGGTGTCGTGGCAACACTCTTGATTCCACTGGGATGCAACTTGCGCTGTTCGGCAGAGACTTCAACCGCCACATAGGAAAGCGACGAGAGGCATTGCGCGTCTGATGCGAGTATTGACCGTGCAAGAGTCCCAGGACCGGCACCGACTTCAAGCAAATCAAAGGTTTTGGGATGACCAAGTGACTTCCATACATCGTCCAGGTAGCGGGCAATGACATGACCAAAAAGTGGTCCTACTTCAGGCGAAGTCAGAAAGTCACCCCGTCGACCGGCTCGACCATGATTTGAGTAGAAACCCTGCGGACCGTAGAGCGCGTTGCTCATGAATTTGTCAAACCGCAGATCTTTTGGCTGCGAGTGAGTCACTGAGTGTGATGCCCAGCCGTCTTAAGAGTATTCGGCTTCCTCCCAGTTCCCGCAAGCATTAGTTCGCGAGACCATCGCAAGAACTTGATCTCAGTGCGTACCGGTACAAACGGGCTGATGCAGGCGGCAAGAATGTTGAATACAGAAAATCTCCAACAAATTGGAAGTTGTCGAAATCTGAACGTCCGAATGTCTTCGAGTCCCAACAATCCATAGAGCTGAGACATTGTCTTCCTTGAGTACGGCCTGACATGAGTGACATCGTCAAAGAAGATCTTAAAGTTCTGTTCCCAATCAGGTGTCAAAGAAATCAGTTGCCCACCTGGCTTTAATACACGAACGAGTTCGTTCATCGTTACCAATGGCTCAGAAAGGTGTTCGATTACTGATTTGGAAAAGACGACATCGAAGGTCTCACTTGCGAACGGAAGTCTCCTTTCTGTTCCGTCCAAAAGCACATAATCGTTGTCTTCGAGGCTTTGACCTGCATCATGAGCAGTATCAGCGGCGACCACTTGGAAGCCTCGTGTCCTAAATGCCTGGGAGATTTCGCCTCGACCACATCCATAGTCGAGGATCAACATTCCGGACGTCAAAGAAAACTGCTGTTGAATAAACCCTGTCAGTTTGAATGGGTAACCAGTGATCGGCCGCACGGTCGAGTTGTAATGAACCTCGAGGTAGGACACAACATAAATGCTAACCGCTCACAAAAAGCTTGGGCCCCATTCAGTTCGACGTCAAGCGACGAAACGCGCAAGATCACCGAGATACATTGCCACGCCTGGCAAGACACCGAACACAAGAGTGGAGACCGTGCTGATCCCGAGCGCCAACCCGATCGACGCAGGCGTGCGGACAGGGGACATGTCTCCATACGGCGCGGGCTTCATCCAGATCTCGCGCATCACAACTCCGTAATAGCCAAACGCGATCACCGAATTCACCGCACCAATGACGGCGAGCGCGTAACCCCAACCACTACCCGAGGTGAGCAACGCTTGGAATGCGCCGAACTTGGCAATCCAGCCGCCAAGCGGCGGGATTCCCGCAAGCGATGCGAGGAAGATCGTGGCGAGCACGCCGAGAGCTGGAGCATAGGAAAACAATCCACCAAAGCTTTCGATCTCACCGCTTCGCGTCTTGCGTGACACCGCGATGATCACACCGAACATTCCAAGGTTGGTCGCTGCGTAGACGATCAGATAGACGACGACCGAACGAAGGGCCACATCAGAGACCCCCTCCATGCCAGCGACTGCGAGCGGCATCAGGACGAACCCACCCTGGCTGATGGATGAATATGCGATCATGCGCACGATATTGGTCTGACGCAGGGCGACGACGTTGCCAATCGTCATCGTCAGTGCCGACAGCACCCACATGAAGGGCTGCCATACGCCACTTGCGTCAGGGAAGGCGACATAGAGCATGGTGACGAGTCCGATGAATCCGGCTGCCTTCGACGCGACCGAGAGGAACCCGGTGATCGGCGTCGGTGCACCCTCATAGGTGTCTGGTGCCCACGTGTGGAAGGGAACGGCTGAAACTTTGAACGCGAAACCAACGACGACGAAGACGACGCCGAGTGCATGGATCGCACTCAGCGATCCGTCTGCGGTGACGCTCTTGCCGAGATCCACGAGCAGCGTGGAATTCGTCGCACCGTAGAGAAGTGACATTCCGTAGAGCATGACTGCAGAAGCAAACACGCCGAGCAGGAAGTACTTCATTCCCGCCTCGTTGCTCTTTTCATCTCTCTTGCGCCAGGCCGCGAGCATGTACGCAGGGATGGAGAGGAACTCGAGCGCAACGAACACCGATACGAGGTCACGCGACGACGCCATCATCACCATTCCGGTGATGCTCGTCAACAGCAAGAACCAGTACTCCCCCCGCCAGTACTCCTCTTCCTCCACGTGGCTGGTCGACAACAGCACGACGACGTAGCCGACGATCAGGAACACCGCCTTCAGGACGATGCCGAACTCGTCCACGACGTAACGGCCGTCGAAGAGTGAACGGACCGGATTTTCGTCCACCCCGAGCGTGAGCACCGGCAGGAGCGCACCAAGCAAGGTGAAGCCCGTCAGCGACGAGAGCACCCATTTGCGCGACTCATCCAAGAAGAGATCAGCCAGCAGCACGATGCACAGGCCTGCAGCAAGCACGATCTCCGGGGCGAGCGCGTGGTAGTCGATGACCGGAGCCGACCACGCTGCGCTGAGGAGGATGTTCATGCGAAACTCAGCCTCCGAAGGCGCTCAACACGCCCTGCACTGCGGGATCGAAGACGGAAAACATGAGATTCGGCACGACGCCAAACACGACGATTGCGATCAACAGCGGCGTCCAGGCAATCCACTCGAACTTGTTCACGTCGTGGAAGTGGTGGTCATCATGGCCGTGGCTAGAGAACTCGGCCTTCGGTTCCCCGAACGCAACGCGTTGGAACAGCCACAACAAATAGGCGGCGGCAAGCACCGTTCCAAGAGCCGCAATGACCATGTACACCCTGAAGGTCGTCTCGTTCAGTCCTTCCGCCGGGCTGTAGGCCGACAGGATTGCGGGGAACTCACCCCAGAATCCAGCGAGTCCCGGCAGGCCGAGCGACGCCATACTTGCAAATCCCAGGATCCAGCCCATCCGCGGCATCTGCTTGAGCAGTCCACCGAGTCGCTTGATCTCGAGCGTGTGGTAACGCTCCTTCACGCTGCCGGCAAGGAAGAACAACATGCCCGTGATGAGACCGTGAGCGACCATGCCGAACATCGCCGCGTTCGTGCCGAACGGCGTGAGCGTCGAGATTCCGAGCATCACGAAACCCATGTGCGCCACTGACGAGAACGCGATCAGGCGCTTCATGTCGGTCTGAGCTAGACAGCCAAGTGCACCATAGATGATGCCGATGACGGCGAGTCCACCGATGTACGGCGCCCACTCCTTTGCCGCAGTTGGCAACACCGGAATTGCGATGCGTACAAAACCGTACGTACCCAGCTTCAGCAGGATCGCAGCAAGGATGACCGAGCCCTGGGTCGGTGCCTGTGTATGGGCATCAGGCAACCACGTGTGGAACGGGAACATCGGCACCTTCACGGCGAAGCCGACGAACATGCCGGCGAAGATCCAAATCTGCAGGTTCTTGGCAATCGACGACCCGTTCTCGATGAGATACGGAATCGAGAAGCTCTCTGCTCCGGTCTTGAAGAACAATGCGAGGAACGCAACCAGCATGAGTGCCGATCCGAACATCGTGTAGAGGAAGAACTTGAGCGAGGCATATTGGCGGTTCTCACCACCCCACACGCCGATCATGAAGTACATCGGCAGAAGCACGAGCTCGAAGAAGACGAAGAACAAGATGAGGTCTTGGGCGATGAACGTTCCAGCCATGCCGGTCTGCAGCACCAGCATCAGAGAAAAGAACGCCTTGGGATTGCCCGGCGACGGTACGTGATCGAGGCTGTAAATCACGACGAGCAGGGTGATGACCATCGACAGGAAATACAGCGGAAGGCTGATCCCGTCGAGGCCGATGAAATAGGAGCTCTTTATCAGCGGGATCCACTTCGTCTCGGCGACGAACTGCATGGTGCCTGCCTTGTCGAAGTCGAAGCGCAGCAGGGTGTACACGCCGACGGCGAGCGTCGCCACCGAGGTGATCACCGCAATAGCCTTGACCATCTGTTCCTCGGCCTTCGGCACGAGCATCATCAACGCCACTCCCACCAGCGGTAGGAATGTGCCGACGCTCAGCACCCAGTTGTCGTCACGGAGCATTTCCATGGCGTGTTCTCCCTTGGTTCTTTACTTACGTGTTGATAATGACGAGTACGAGGGCAGCAACGGCAGCCGCGCTGAAGAGCAGCGCGCCGTACTGACCAACTTTTCCTGACTGCATCGGCTGAACTGCCCCGCCGACGCCCTTTGTTGCCTTGCCGGAGTTGTTCACGGTTCCATCCACAAGTCGCTGGTCAACAACGCGGTAGAGCCAACCAGATGCCCCGCGTGAACCACGAGAAACGCCATGCAGGATCCCGTCGAGGACATTCTGGTTGAACCAGTACGCCGCCGCCGAGATCGGCCCGGCCACCGCCTTGACGATGATGTTCTCGTACAGCGCATCCAAGTAGTACTTGTTGACCAGCAGGCGATGCCCGGCACCAAGGGCTTTGTTCCGCGCGGTCAAGCCGACGAGGGCAGGATTGCGCTTGGTGAAGAGGGCGACGCTCAACAACCAACTCAAAACGATTCCGGCAAACACGATGACGAGCGACAATGCCGCCTTCGACCACTTGAACTTGGCATGCTGCAGCTGCGGCGCAAAGCACACCCCTTCTTCAGGAGCCTCCGACCCGCATGGCGAGTCGTGATGTCCCTCTTCGGCTGCGGGCAAAGTCAGCACTCGCGCTTCCCCTGGGCCGCCATGGGCGACGTCGACGACGACCTCGGCCCGTGGCTCCACCCACTTCTTGATTAGTTCGAACTTCTCACCGAACGGCGTCGCATTGAGGAAACCTGACGACAATGCGAGGACCGCCAGGATCATGAGTGGCGCGGTGATCAACAAACCCGACTCGTGAGGACCATGGCTCGCGTGTGCATCATGCCCGTGGTCATCATGTGAGTCGTGGCTGTCGTGGGAATCATGGTGATCAGTCGCATGTTCGTCGTGGTGCTCTCCCGCAGACGCTCCTCGGGGCTCACCAAAGAACGTGAGGTACGTCGCGCGCGTCATGTACGCCGCGGTCATGAACGCGCCAATGAGACCAATGATCATGAACGTGTTGTACCCATTGTTGCCAACGTTGTCGATGATCTCGTCCTTGGAGAAGAAGCCCGAGAACGGGAAGACGCCGCACAATGCGAGCGTCGAGATGACCCACGTCGTGAAGGTGATCGGCATCACCTTGCGCAAGCCGCCCATGTCCTTTTTCATGTCAAAGGAGTGATGTGACGCGCTGTGGCTGATCGAACCTGCACCGAGGAACAGACATGCCTTGAAAAATGCGTGGGTAAAGATGTGGAACACCGCTGGCAGCCACGCACCAGCGCCGAGACCGAGCATCATGTAGCCGAGCTGTGAGACCGTGGAGTACGCAAGCACCTTCTTGATGTCGTTCTGAACGAATGCAAGTGCGGCAGCGATGACGATCGTGATGCCACCGATCACCGTGATGAAGTTGCCGCCCGTTCCGAGGATGTCGAAACCGGTGAAGAAGACGGGATAGAGCCGGGCGACGAGGAACACGCCGGCGACCACCATCGTCGAGGAGTGGAGCAGCGAACTCACCGGAGTTGGGCCCGCCATGGCGTCCGGCAACCACGTGTGGAGGGGGAACTGACCGCTCTTGCCGATTGCGGCGATGAACAGGGCCACGCAGGCGATGAGGATGACGGTCGAGTCAGGAGTCCCGCTGAGCGCCCAGGCAGACAACCCCTGGATGGAGAACCCGGAGACCCCAAGGTTCTCCATCGTCCAGTCGTTTGCGGCGAAGTACAAGATCGAGATGCCGATCAGGAGCCCCATGTCGCCAGTGCGAACGGTGAAGAAGGCCTTCAATGCGGCGCGTGAGTTTGCCCCGTCCTCCCACCAATGGCCAATCAGCATGAAGCTGCACAGACCCATGATCTCCCATCCCAAAAGCAACAGGATCGTGTCTTCGGCGATGACCATGGCCAGCATGCCGGCTGAGAACAAGGTGAGGGCGGCGAAGAAGTGCGTGTAGCGACGATCTCCGCGCAGGTACTCGATCGAGTAGATCTGCACGAGGGTGGAGATGAACGCGACGACGACGAGAACGATGACTGCGAGCCCGTCGATCGACTGACCGATGGTCAGCGGCGCGTCGCCGATTGGCCACCACTTCCACGTGCGCACGACGGGACTGATGAACTGTTCTTCCCCACCACTATTCACACGCTGGATCCACTGATATGCGGCCCCCGCGGAGAGCACGAGTGCTCCGAGCATGGACAGGACACCAATTTCACTCCCCTTCATCGGGAGGCGCTTGCCGAACAGGATGATCAGCGCGAAACCGATCGCGGGAACGATGGGAATCAGCCAGGCATGCTCAAGGAACCAACCCGAGGACAGCGAGTGCAGGACTTCAGTCGCGGCAGCCATCATCAGCCCTTCATCTCCGAGAGATCATCGAGCGAAATGGTGCGCTTGTTGCGATAGATGAGGAGCACGAGTCCGAGACCCACGCCGACTTCTGCTGCCGCAATCGCGATGACGTACAAGGCGAACGTGTGGCCGTCCACGGAGCCGTTGCGCAATGCAAAGGCGAGGAGGTTCAGGTTCACTGCATTCAAGATGAGTTCGATGGACATCAGGACGAGCACTGCGTTCTTGCGAGCGATCACGCCGTACACGCCGATGCAAAACAGGATCGCGCCAAGGAGGAGAAACTGATTGACCAGCATGATCAGTCCTTCCTCGCAAGCACGATTGCACCAATCACGGCTGCCAGCAGGACGAATGACAGCGCCCAGAACGGAAGGAGATACGGTCCGAAGATCTGGTCCGACACCTGCTGGGTGGTGACGATCGAGTCGCCTTCCGGCATCTTGTCATCACCAAAGGAATTGACGAGTGCGATCGCCATCGCAGCAAACAAAACGAGCGCCACTGGAATGCCGAGTTTCCAATAGGTGTTGTTGAGGTCAGTCTCGCGTCCGATGCGAGAACGGGTGAGCATCGTTCCGAACAGGAACAGGACCATGACCGCGCCGATGTAGACGAGCACCTGGGTGATCGCGACGAATTCGGCGGCAAGGAGGATGTATTGCGCCGCAGCACCTGCGAGGACCACCACGAGCCACAATGCGGCATGAACCACGTTCGACGTCGTCACCACGCGAAGCGCACCGACCACCATGACGAGGGCGATGATGCCGAAACCGATGTTTTGCGCGACCATCGATGCCCTACTTCTTCTTCTTTTCTGCGCCGGCTTCGAGTTCTGGTGCCGCCGGAACGGTCTCCATCCACTCGCTCAGCTTCGACTTGTCGTGCAACAGATCCGTGATGCTCGGCTCCGAATACTCATATTCAGGGCTCCAGAACAGCGCATCGAACGGGCACACTTCGACACAGATGCCGCAGTACATGCACAGTGCGTAGTCGATGTCGAAGCGATCGAGCTTGTTCACCTGGCGCGGCTTTCCGCCCTCACGACGCGGCGGGGCGAGCTCCTTGTGCGCCTCGATGTAGATGCACCAGTCCGGACACGACCGTGAGCAGAGCATGCAGGACGTGCAGTTGTCCTGGTGCAGAGCGATGACTCCACGAGCACGGATCGGCGGCGCTTCCTTCTCGTGTGGGTACTGGATGGTGTTCGAACCCTTGGTCAGGGTACGCATCATCGTGTTGAAGGTGATCCCGAGTCCCTTCACCAAACCTGGAACCTTTGGCATCAGAACACCACCTTCAGCACTGCCGTCGCCATGATGTTGGCGAGTGAAATCGGAATGAGCACCTTCCACGCGAAACGCTGCAATTGGTCCTCACGGAAGCGCGGATACGAGAAACGGACCCACATGATGATGAAGGTCACGAGCAACATTTTGGTCACGAGAATGATCGGACCGGCCACGTTCATCCAATTGTCGATCGAATCGATCGTGTCCCAGCCGAACCAGGCGAAGGGCACTCCCCAACCGCCAAGGAATAATACAGAGGCGATCATTGCGAACACGCCGGCGGTGGCGAACTCACCGATGAAGAAGATGAGGAAGCGAAAACCCGAGTACTCGGTCATGTATCCGCTGACGAGTTCCGACTCGGCGATCGGCATGTCGAACGGCGCCTGGGTCAGCTCGGCTTGGATCGCGATCATGAACACGACGAAGCCGACGAACTGTGTCAGGACGTACGGGTTGCCGAGACCGTCAAATCCGAAGATCGAGCCAGCGTTCTGGGCGACGACGATGTGCTGCAGATTCATCGTTCCTGCCTGGATCACGACACCGATGACGGCAAGCACCATCGGCAGCTCATAGGCAATCAGCTGTCCCGCCGCTCGAAGACCACCGAGCAATGAGTACTTGTTTGCACTCGACCAGCCGGCCATGAGGATGCCAAGGACCGAGATCGACGACACGGCGAGGGCGTAGAACACGCCGGTCTCGAAGTTCGTGAACCACGCATCCGGTCCGAATGGCACGACGGCGACGAGGAGGAACGTGCTCATCAAGACGACAACTGGCGCAATCTTGAAGATCGGCTTGTCCGCATTGTCGGGCTGGATGTCTTCCTTTTGCAGCCACTTGCCCACCTCGGCCACGAGTTGCAACGAGCCGTACGGACCAGCCTCCATCGGTCCGAGACGGCTCTGCATGAACGACATCATCTTGAACAGAAACAGATACACGATCGTTCCAGCCGGCAGGAGCACCGCGACGAGGCCGCCCAGGACGCGCAGGAGCGACTGACCCCAGTAAGGGATCTCGACTGCAAGCAACGCAGAGATCATCGGTCGATGTCTCCGAGGATGAAGTACAGCGACGCGAGGATCGTGATGATGTCCGGCACGTATACGCCGCGCAGCAACCACGGCGTGATCGAGATGTTGGAGAAGCTGGCCGAGCGGATCTTCACGCGGAATGGACCGAGGTCGCCACGAGACACGACGTAATACCCCATCTCACCCAGCGGATTCTCGGTCGAGACCCACGCCTCACCTTCCGGAACCTTGATGATCTTGGGAACCTTTGCCATCACGGGACCTGCGGGAATGTTGTCTAGCAGTCGGTCGACGATCAGCGTCGCCTCGCGAGTCTCCTGCAATCGGACCCAGCACCTGGCGAAACTGTCACCGTCCGGATGGGTCCACACCTTCCAGTCGACCTTGTTCCACGCAAGTGGGCTCTCTTGATCGCGACGCAAGTCCCAGTCGACTCCACTCGCACGCAAGTTCGCACCCGAGAGTCCGTAGGACAACGCGACGTCCTTCGGGATGATGCCGATGCCTCGAGTGCGGGACTGGAAGATCTCGTTGCCGAACAACAATGACTCGATCTCGTCACAGAAGTTCCTCAACTTCTTCATGACGACCTTGGTCTCGTCAACCCAGCCGGCAGGCAAATCGTCTTTCAGACCACCAATGCGGTCAAAGTTCGGGTGGAATCGTCCACCAGTTGCCGACTCGATCAGGTTGAGGACATACTCGCGGTCGCGGAACGCGAGGAAGACTGGCGTGATTGCACCCAGCTGCACACCGAGGTCACCAAGGAAGAGGGATACGTTGGCAATGCGCGACAACTCGAAGAGGATCGTTCGAATCCACTGTGCACGCGGTGGGGCCTCGACACCCATCAGCTTCTCGGCCGCCAAGATGAATGGCACCTCGTTGGCGAAACTGCCGAGCCAGTCGATTCGATTGATGAGCGTCGTGACCTGCGGGTACGTGCGCACCTCGGTCAACTTCTCGTATCCGCGGTGCATATATCCAGCGGATGGCTCGGCCCAGACGACTTGCTCGCCGTCGAGTCGGGCGATGATGCGAAGCGTTCCGTGTGTCGCGGGGTGTTGTGGTCCGATGTTGAGGGTCATTCCCTCGGTTTCAAGTTCGACGTTGAGTCGGGCGTCGGCTGCCTGCGCGGCGATGTAACTCAACTGTTGGCGGTCGCCGAGCTTTGCCTGCACCGGATCGTTGGTCAGCGTCACGACTCGTCTCCACCTTCGTCGCCACCAGGAAGTGGCTCGACGTCAACGATCCCTGGCCACGGCTTGACCATGCGGGCAAGCAACGGGAAGTCCTTGCGCAACGGGTGACCCTCGAAGTCGACCGGCAAATACATGTTGCGAAGGTCAGGGTGGCCGTCGAAGCCGATACCAAACATTTCGTGTGCCTCGCGCTCGTGCCAATTTGCGCCCGCGTAGACCGACACGATGGAGTCGATGCGCGAATCTGTGTCCGCTACGTCAGCCTTCACGTTCACGCCCATGTGCGTTCGCGAATTCACCAGTCGAACGAGTACTTGCATCCGTGTCGACCCACCGGCATAGCCAGGGCGAATCGTCATGTCGCGCTCAGGGGCTGGCTCGGTCGGGTCGTCTTCGCCGCGACCATATGGGGACGGCATCCAGTCGATTGCTGACAAGAAGCAGAAGTAGTCGAATCCGAGAACGTCACGCAGCGTCACCACGGACGACTTCCATGCACTCGTCTTGACCCGTACCCAAACGTCGTCGCCGGGCTTCACCAAGGAGTCTTCGACTGCGTCACTAAGCGCAGCCCGAATATCAGCAAGCAATGCATCACGAACAGTGTCGGTGACGACGTGGGTAGTCTCAGTTGCGGACGACAACGGGCTCACCTCGCCTCTCCGCCTCGGCTGACGCGTCGATCGACTTGGTCCCCTCGCCACGCCAGCGAGCGCCCATGTCTTCGTTCTTAATCCGTTGCTGGAGCAACACGACGCCCTCGAGCAATGCCTCAGGTCGCGGCGGACAGCCTGGCACGTACACGTCGACGGGGATGATCTGGTCGACGCCCTTCGTTACGGAATAGCTGTCCCAATACGGACCACCACAGTTGGCACAACTGCCCATGCTGATTACGTACTTCGGATCCGGCATCTGCTCGTACAGGCGCTTGATCGCCGGCGCCATCTTGTCGGTCACCGTTCCGGAAATCACGACCAGGTCAGCCTGTCGCGGACTTGCCGGTAGAGGAATGACGCCAAGGCGCATCACGTCATAGCGAGGTGAACCGAAAGCAGCACCCATTTCGATCGCACAGCACGCCAGACCCCACTGATACACCCAGAGGCTGTACGAACGACCGATGTTGAACAGCGAGTTCAACGGCTTGGGCAGGCGCCCGCGATCTACGAGACCCATATGCCTACACCCACCGCAAGACGCCCTTGCGCCAGGCATACACCAGACCCAAGAGGAGAACGAAGACGAAGATGCCCATTTCAACAAGGCCAAAACCCGCATATCGCTCGAGTTGTGTCGCCCACGGAAATATGAACACCGCCTCCACGTCGAAGATGACGAAGAGCAAGGCGAAGATGTAGTAGCGGACTTGGCTCTGCGACCACCCTTCACCTACGGGATCCACTCCGCTCTCGTAGGTGAGCTGCTTCTCGCGAGTCGGCTTGACAGGACGGAGAAGCGAGGCAAGCCACAACAAGAGCCCAGCAATCAATACCGCAGCGAGACCGAACCAGACCACGGTGAGAAACGACCTCAAGAACGACGACATCGCAGGAAAAACTACTACTTCTAAGCTCGGCGACCCGAAACCGCGGCGCAGGACGACCCACTCGATAACTTTGTGAACTAGTTACCGAAAACAGGACCCTGGGCAACATCCTCCAGGAACCAACGGGCCAACCGCCTTGTTGCACCAACCGACTTCAGCGTCTCGAGGCGTGTCTGTTCAAGAAGATCTGACTGCGAGATGCCCAAAGATGCGAGTTCTGAGGCACCGTCTCCACCTGCCCACTTTGACACTATTGGCACGGTCGCTTCCGGGTGAAATTGCACCCCGAGCGACCGACCTCGACGAATTGCTTGGACCCCAGCCTCATTGACGGCCAACACTTCAAAACCGTCAGGAGCAGTGAAGGAGTCATGGTGCCACTGCATCCAGCGGCCAGCCAGTACCGAATCGTCAGCCGATGCGTATACGTCACACCAACCAATCTCTTTCCTCTTGGCCCTCTCAACAATTCCGCCAAACGAGTGCGACAGGACTTGCGCCCCAAAACAAATGCCAAGAATCGGCACTCCCCGCGTCGTTGCATGACGCATCAACGCAACTTCCGCAGCAACTAGACCGCTAACGGAATTCCAGTACACCGACCAACTTGATCCAAGATGAACAAAGAGGTCTGCGCTGTCGACATTTCTCCATCCTGACGGATTCTCCCGTTCAAGCAACACAATCTCGCGGAATTCCGAAAGTGATTCGTCGAGCAGACCCGTGTCGGACTCTTCGATGTTTGCGACTAAACAAACCTTCACGACCCCAACCTACAATCATCTGAAGCAGAAATCGCCACTTACTACAAAGTTCAGCACAGTGTAATGTTTGGTATTAGTTCTACCGAGCGTATTGAAAGTGACGAATGAATTTGGGCCAAGCACCAATCACCAAGTCTGATGAAACAGTGAACCTGTTCGCGGTCACGAACGCATTAACGGTAACGCTCTCGATTCTCTTGATCGGGTGGCGGTTGATTGGGCCCGACATCGTCGCTCCACTTGTGGGCGAGCCAATCGTTGGCAAACTCCCTGCTGTAGAGATTGCCGAACGGATCGTATTGCTGATCATTTTTGCCTTTGTTTTGATCAGCGCTCTTGTTGGTCGAAAGATACTTCGATCACAACGATTCGTCGCCGTTGTCACTTCGCATTGGATATCGATACTGACAGCGTCGCTATTCGCGATGTCACTTGGAAGCATCACATATTGGGAATCGCTCAAGGGTGAATTGTGGTTTGGATACGGGCTTGGGTTCTCCCTACTTTGCCTTGCTGTTGCGATTGCAACAATTGCCCTTGGTCGAGTCCACTTCAGCAGGCCAAGTTCCCAAGTCCTTCGGACACTTTCGTTCGGTATCGGTGTCTTCGGACTGCTCCTGTACCTTCCTTCAATCATTCAACCACCGATGGGCATCATCGATCTTTCTCACTCGCGCTACATCCTGAATGAGACCCTCGCACAGGTGACTGGAGTAACTCCATTAGGTGACTTTGTTTCCCAGTACACGTCACTTCTCGGCTGGCCCCTAGTTCTAATCGGATGGTTGCCGGCATCGACCATCATCTTTGCAACCGTTGCTTGGCTCAATTTGCTCAGCCTTCTTGAGATTTACATTGTTTGGCGAATCGCACGTCATGCATGGAGCCAAATTCCATCAGGGTTAACTCTCCTGTTCTCGCTCGCCTTGGTGTTCGTCAAGGTCCAACCAAGTGACACCATCTTGGGTTCAAACGCAGCGTCGCTTACCTTTCTCCCCGGACGAAGCCTCATGCCGATGGCGCTTGGGCTCTTTGCAATAAGGCTGTCTAAGGCTTCGTCGCCGCATTTCAGTCACTTCGTACTAGCTGGAGCCTTCGCAGTAATCACCATCATTAATGCTCCAGATTTTGGTCTACCTGCGGCGATCGCATTCGTCTTGGTGACGGTCCTCGAACTCGGCAAGGGTACTGGCCGCGCGAAGGCGCTAATGGCCCAAGGATGTGGTGCATTGGTCGCGCTGGTCTTGCTCTATGGGATCTTCGCCACGCGAGGGTTTACACCCCAGTTTTCATACATGACTGCTATTCCACGAGCCTTCGCTCTCCTGAACGCCGCGAACGTTGCTATGCCGGTCTTTGGGCTTTACCTGGCAATAGTCTGCATTCTCATCACAGGATTCCTGATCGGCTGCCTAGGAGATTTCTCCGAAGAAGAGCGCCACTTGCGGACGTCTCTCATTTATGGCTCAACCTGGGGGATATTGACGTTCGCCTACTACATCGGGCGCTCAGTCAATTCAAATCTCCTACTCTTTCTTTTTCATGCAACGTTTATCGTGTTTGCACTTGGCAAATATCTGACAGACCGTATAGGCGGTCACACTTCAATGCGAACCGCATTTGTGTTCGTGCCAACCTTGATGATGGTCGCGATGCCCGTGGCTTCACTCAGCCAACCACCTAGCCCTGTCTACGAGATGACTCGAATGATTGGTGCTGGACCGAACTTCTCTGAATGGTCGGCGAATTCCATTTCTGAAGGGTCAGTCACTTACGGAGTCAAGAATCCTGAACGCACGGGATCCATTAAAGAACTCCTGGCAGCGGCTCAGAGATTCCCCGACGAACGAGTCGGGTACTTTGGCGAGGATGGAAATGCAATTCAGCTACTCACGGGCCTGACAAACCTCATGGCGGTCAGCGGCAGACAAGACTTGGGATTACCTGGGATCACGTCGCTTGCATGCCAACGGATTGATTCCATGCGACCAACCGTCGTATTGGTGCCGCGAGACGCAAACGGTGCGGACTACCCGCTCTGTCCTCAGCTCGTGAACGTCGGCTTCCTTGACTCGGTGGCCATTTACCGCGTGAAACCCATTGCCTCGAGCACGGAGCAAGTAAGTGACAGTGAAAGTTGATTTTACAACTAGAGAGATAAGCAGAGCAGACAGCGACGTTTAGTGGTGATGCCACAAGGATGAAGGATCAACATTGCGGTTCCGTGTTCGAATGGCACTAATCAAGCATGTCAGAACTCTTGCAGTCATCCTAGATGTTCGTGCAAGCCGCAACTCAACATTTGTGGCTCGTCGCCAGCGTCGTTTCGCCTTATGACAAGGACCCTGCCATTGCGTCTAAGAGAAGCTTTCGTCGAACTTCAGCAACTCCAACTGCCGGCAAGGTGAACTGAGCGGGTTCGCATTCTGGAAACCGAATCGAAACCATCGACAAGTTGTGAACATAGAGACCAGAGGTGGAGCGCTGGGCAAGACTTACAGGGACTCGCTTGCCATGGACTCTACGAATTTCGAGCAATAGTGCCGCAATCGAAAGATTGAACGGAGAGCAAATGATCTTGAACTCGTTTGCCCCCGAAGGGAGCCGGGACACAAGTCTTGTGAAATTTACAATTGTGAACGATGCATCACGTGCATGAATGTAGTTCCTAGTCGTATCGAGGGGAACAAAAATATCCAATGTCTTTTGCTGAACAAGTGAACGGCAGGCCACTGAGATAATGCCTTGCTTCTTTGACATATCTTGTCCTGGTCCGTACAAGTTTGTAATCCTGCCTATCGCTACCCGACATCCCGAAGATTTTGACCAAGAATTAAGCAATTGTTCGATGCGATGCTTCGAAACCCCGTACTCACTGTTCACTGAAATATGAGACTTCTCTGAAACAAGCCCATCCAATGAGCCTCCATAGATACCACCGGCTGAAGACGAATAGAAAATAGTTCCACGCGAAACATTCGAACCCAGATGCGCCCCGAGCCTTTGAACCAGAAAGTCGACCTGCTCTATTTCGCTGTTACGTTCTCTATCGCGAAGCCCAAAGGTACCTACACCAGCGCACCAATAGATCGTCCATGGATCGCCATTGGCGTTGACCTTGCGGGAAAACTCAACAATTGCTTCTTCCAATGACGACCTAAAGTCCGCATTTTCCGCCCATTCGACCGCACGTGTCGGGACCCACACGTCTTCAAAGTCATCAAGCCTCGCTGCTACAGCTGAACCGAGGAGTCCACCCCGGCCAAGAACCCAAGTCGTTGAAGCCACCTGTCACTTCACTCTCTGAAGAGTGGTCCCGACAAGCGATCATTGACGATCACATATAGCGGCCTGCCGATCGCTGTTCGAACAAGTAGGCCGACATACTCAGCGATAATTCCCAACACCAACAGTATTAATCCGCCAATCGCCAACAACAAGCTAAACATTGATGCCCAGCCGACTACATCTGATCCGTATACGATCCTGCTTACTACGACGGCTAATGCCAAAAAAATCCCAGCGACGAACGAGGTCCCACCGACAACACTCGCAATTCGAAGTGAGCGAGTACCCGCACTCAAGACAAGACGCACGAAATGGCTTGTCAATGAGCGACGCGAGTACCCTGACTCCAACCGTCGCTCTGGGCGTACTTTGACATCCTGCGTGGTCGTCGACCGACTAACCCATGAAAGAGCGACGTCAAGATATACATCGTTGCTTGCATACGCCGCCAACGATCGCCCAGCCTCACCGAGAACAAGGCGGAAGCTTGAAAAGTACTGAACGCTTCCACCAGTCAGCAATGGCAGAACAACTCTCTTAGTAAATCTTGAAGCAAGGTTTCTCATCGCACCATGCGGCAGCGGGTTGACTGGTCGACCGTAAACCAATTCTGACTTAGTAAATCTTGCACGATCGAGAAGCGAAGGAATCGACGAAGGATCATGCTGCCCGTCTTCATCCATAGTCACGATCCACTCTCCCGTCGAGGATGCCATACCTGCCAAAGTTGCCGCATGTTGACCCGAATTGCGGGCGAGCCAAACGTTCTTGATGATGTGATGCTTTCTGGCAAGGTTCCTCATTACCTCATCTGAACGATCCGGGCCGCAGTCGTGAACCAGGATGATTTCTTGTAACACCAGCGGCGGCATGTGGGCCGCGAACGTCGCCCTCATCGAAATTATCTCGTTCACAACGGATTCAAGTGTCTGCTCCGCACGAAAGACAGGAATGACAACGGATAGCGAATGAGGAGAGCCGTTTGGTTGTGGATTGACAGACATCGAAAAAGACTCTACTCCACCTTGAACTAGGTGGGTCCTAGTCACGCATACGTTGCGCAATCACGAAGTGCTGACCACCGATTGGTAACTTACGCATAAATCCTTCAATCCACTTCAACTTCTTGAATGGTTCTGGAACAAACAGGCAATACCCGGACGAAACTAGTTCCAGCTCCTGTGATGCATTTACAAGTGACATAACGTCAGCTTTCGTTAAAAGAACTACCCCTTCATCAAAAACACAATTCGACACGATTCGCCGCGTCACAGGGTTATATGGGTTGTGTTCAAACGTCGCGATGAGCCCACCATTTCGTAAGCGCTGAATGAGTGTGCGAAAGAGAGCACGTCGCTCTCTTGGTTCAATGTGATGGAGGACATTGGCAACAAATATCAAATCAAATGAGTCATGTGGAATCTCGGCAAACTCAGTTGTTGACACTGTCGGGAATCGATCTTGGAGACGCTTCAATGACTCTTTCGATTCATCGGTGCACACCAATTGATCGGGCGAAAATGCGTCAAGCAAGAAAGGAACTGCCTCTCCAACTCCCGATCCAAAATCAAGTATCCGCCTCGGTTCGTGGTGCCCAACAACTTTATTCAATAGGCGCACCTTCTCTGCCAAGTAGTAGGTCGACTCACCGCCAAGGCGCCCCAGTGCGGCGTGCATGTCAGAACGGTATGAGTCCGCATGAGCATCAAAACTTTGAGAATCGGCCATTACCAATCACAGACCTTCTGCAGCAGGGCTTTCACGCCTAATGTGTTAATTATCAGATTTAGACTAATTCACCGTTCTCTTAGAGGTAAGCCAACTACCACCGCTCTCCTTGCTTTCGCCTACATAGCTTGGATGATTACGACTGGTCTTTCGCTCAAGGAATCCATTGCGACACTCGCAGTCCTTGGACTGCAGACGTTCATAGGATTCAAACTTTTTCGGCGACTTGTTGACTCGAATGCATCATTTGTCGAACTCATCGGAATCGGATTGGCAATTGGTGCGCTTGTGTCGACCGTGATCGACCAAGCTGCAATAGCTCTTGGATTTGGTTTCAACCCGTGGATTCCACAACTCGTAGGGGCGTCAGTCTTCCTAATAACTCGCAAGAGACGAGCAGACTCCATGCTTTATGACACAAGCGAATTTGATTATCGACTGATACTTGCGGCGCCACTAATCGTTATGGTCGGCTACGGGGTTCTCGGACCAGGATGGTCAATGGCCATTGCACTCCTTGCGACGTGTCTGTGTGCAACTTTCTTTGGATTCTTTTCTGGACGCTCTTCGACAATTCTCGGCATAGCAATAGGAGGGATCTTTTCAGCGACTGGAGTCCTTCTCAATGCGAAGCCAACAATAACCACCTATGGGGATTGGCTCCTCCGTCCTCTCTACACAGGATCAGATGACCTGGTCTTTAGTGAATCACTGGGATGGTCGCTGTCACATTTCGGCCTCAAAGATTACGCCGCGGCAACTGGCACATCGGTCCGATACCACTGGTTGTCGCTTGCCTGGTCGGGACTCATCGATAAGTTGTCTGGTGCCCGCCCGTTTGTTGTGACACTCCACGTTGTGCCAGTCGTGACGTTTGTCGTTGTCGCCTGGTCTGTCTTTGCGCTCATTCGGCTCGCCGGGTACCGCCGCTTGGCAGGCTTGATGTCCGTCATCGCAATGTTTGGAACTGCTTCTGCTATTGATCCTCATCGCTTTTACTACGTCCTAAACACATCCAATATTGCCTCTTTTGTGTGGTTCCTCCTTGTTCCCTATGCAGTAGTCGCTCATGTTCAGAAGCGCCTTAGAGGAAGTATTTTTGTGATTCCGATCACAGTGTGCGCAGTGCTTCTAGCCAAAGCGCCGTTTGGTGTTGCATCACTTGCAGGCGTGGTGGTTGCACTTTTTCTTGCCTGGTTAGTGGATCACAGAAGAATCCACATCGCAATAGCTGTCATCACCGTAGTTTTCTCGGTGATCGTTTACATCAGATTCTTAAGTCCGCATGAGTGGGAGAAACGTCAGTTCATCGTTACCTGGAATTTCGCGGGGATTGCACCAGATTCGATGTACTACCCCCTAATCCCAATCATTCTGATTGCAGCAATCGTCGTGACAGCATTTGTAGGAGTAGTTGGAATTCGAGGTCGACCATCATTGACCTCAATTCCCACACTTTTCTATTTCTTCATCGGAGCGTCTTCGGTTGGGGCACTGCGCTTTGTACTGGTGGGCAACTCGGCGGAACTCTACTTCTTCAATGTGACACTGTTCTGTGCAGCAATAGCTACTGGGATCGCAACTTCAGTGCAATTCATGACTACTGATCCTGGATCGCGGCGTTGGATCGTGGGCTGTTCCGCAATTGGCTTCAGCTTGATGGGAATTGAGATTCAGTACGGATTGCTGTCAAACGCCGTCGGACAACAGACAGCGATCACACTTTCTCCCCTCATATTTGGGTCCTTGCTGACTGTCTGCTCTCGTCTGATAGTTGGCCGAAACCGGTCCGACTTGGCAATTCGCTACCGAGCACTCTTTATGAGTGCAGTACTAGCGTCGTCGGGCGCCCTGTTTGTGAACATGATTCGACAGCCGGAAGAGTATACGTCTACAACGGAAGTGGCATCGGTTGAAGACGTTGCAGCACTGACCTGGTTACGGCAGTCGACACCAACTGACGCAATTGTTGCTACGAACAGGTTCCTTTGCTCCTCCAGCGAACCGTGTAGTTTCGACGACTCCTCTTTCCTTATCTCAGCAGTTGGTCGACGTAAAGTCCTCGTTGAAGGTCCACGGTTCATCATCGGTGGTCGCCCATACCCTAAATGGATGACTGATCGAATCCTCCTGTCGACCAGGTTTGCTGAATCACCAAACATCGCGGACCTCAAATCGCTTCAAGAGTTTGGCGTTACTTGGATTGTTGTTAGTGAAAGATTCCTGCCTTCCGGCACCCTCGTAGAATCTGATTGGGCCAACTTCGGACTTGTTCGTTATCGCCGCGACGGTATCGCAATAATCCAACTCAAGTCTTAACCAAACTTGCTTACACTCAGCTACGCCAAGTAGAACCAAATCCACATAGGTCGCCATTTTCCGCAGCCCAATAATGCGTTTCCCCACGCCAACAATCAATAATTGAACTGCTGAGCTCGGACTACTTCGATTCCACTACCTTCCGCCAACACAGACCCATGGCTCAGTGTCTAGACTTTGGGCTCCAAGAATCGCTGTAGCGAGCCGAGAGAGAAGGAAGATTAATGGACCTGAGGACTCGGATTCTCGAGAAGCCCTTTCTGTTCTCGGTGTTCAAAGCAGCTATTGGAGTCAACCGGCGCACGACGGACTTGATTGACCAATACATAAGGCCCGACTCCTCCACAATGATCCTTGATATCGGATGTGGTCGTGGTGAGTTTGCCAAGGAGCTACATCCGAGCCCCTATGTTGGAATTGACAACAATTCTGCCTACATAGAAACTGCTCGAAGGAAATTTGGAAAGTACGGAAAGTTCGTCGTTGGCGATGTCGCTGATGCGAAAAGGTATGTTTCAAAAAATCCAACTACTGTTTTGCTAATCGGTGTCATCCACCACTTGTCGCACGATCAGGCGACGAGCCTTCTGCGTGACATCGCTGACCTCCTTGATGCGGGGGGTCGGGTAATCACTGTTGATCCGGTTTTCACCCCCGAACAGAGCCTTACTGCTCGTTTGCTCGCGGCGAGTGATCGCGGAAGATATGTGCGCTCAAAGGAAGAGACTTTGAGCCTTATTGAACAGAACCTTGAAGTAAAGATTGCCGACATACGGAATGACTGGCTCAGGATTCCCTACACCCATCTGGTTTGCATTGCACAGAGAAAATAGAATTTGAGAGCTTCCCTAATCTGGCAAGGACCACATTTGGTCGGTCACGGCCAGACATGCATCTGCTAGGCAAGATGGTCTTCAGTAAAAAATTCTTCCGAAAACGTTCCTTTACGGTACGAGACCGACGACCTTCGTCAATAGCAAGTCTGGGAGAATTCCAAGCATTAGCGACAGCCCAACGACGATAACAAGCGTGCAAGTCGTCGCCACTTCGACATCTACTCTTTCTCGACTGTTCTCGCCTGTCAGCCACATGCTGACCATGATTCGCAGGTAAAGGTATCCAGCGACGACTGCTGCCACCATCGCAACTATGGCAATTACGTAACTCTCACTTGATACAGATGCGTGGATGACCCCAAACTTTGCGACAAATCCTGAGGTAGGCGGTACCCCGGCTTGCGCCAAGAGAAGTGCTGTCATTGCAAGCGCGAGAATAGGATTTGTCTTTCCAAGTCCTCTGAACGCATCGAGGTTCGCTTCCCCCTCGCCTACGACCGCTGTGACCACAGCAAAAGTGCCAATCACTAGTAGTGAATAGATGAATACATACGACGCAATCGATTGAACACCGAGTCCCGTATCCGGGCTGCCACCGTGACTCGCCGCCTCGAGACCGACCAAAATAAATCCTGCGTGGCTGATCGAGGAATATGCGAGCATTCGCTTGACATCCGTCTGGACGACCGCGACTGCTGAACCAACAAGAAGAGTGACAACCGCAAGCACGAAGACCGCCGGTGCCCAGTCGTCGCTGCGCCCAGGCAAGGCAACCAGGAACACCCGAGCGAGCGAAACGAACGCCGCCGTCTTACCGACTGATGCCATGAGCGCCGTGATTGGCGTTGGAGCACCTTGGTAGACGTCGGGGGTCCAGACGTGGAATGGAACGAGTGAAACCTTGAAACCGAAACCGACGAGGAGGAGTGCGATTCCAGCGAGTGTCATCCCGTCACTCGCCTGAACGTTCACTCCCGCAAAACCTTCGGCGATCTTTGAAATGTTCGTCGTTCCGGCGACGCCAAAGATCAGCGCAATCCCATAGAGGAAGAACGCGGAGGCAAAGCCGCCGAGGATGAAGTACTTCAACCCGGCCTCGCCGCTCGTCGTGCGCTTCCTCGAGCTTGCGACGAGAAGATAGAACGCCAGGCTCAGAGTCTCGAGCCCAAGGAACAGCACCAGTAGATCGTTTGCCGTGACCATCACATATCCACCAATGAGCGCGGTCAGCATCAGCCCGTAGACCTCAGGACCGTCTTCGCCTTCTCGTTCGAGGTGGTCATTGACGACGAGCGACACGAGCAATACCGACACCGTCATCGCGACCATTGCGAGTATCCCAAACCGATCGAGTGTCAGGGTGTTGCCAACGAGAGCAATTGAGTCCTTGTCACCAAGGTCGCGCCACAACAAGACCGTCATCACCGTCGACGCGCCGCAGGTCACCGCGCTGCCGAGGGCGTACATTCCCTTGCGCCATGTCGGTGTCAATGAACCGACGAGCAACAGGACGAGCGCACCACCGAGGATGACGAGGACGTTGCTCAGTCGATACCAGTCGATTGCTGGACCGACGAAGGATTGCGCTGCCAGCATCACTCTTCACCTCCGTGGGCCGCTTCAGGTTGGCGATAGTTCGTGCGCGACTCGACGTGTTCGAGGAGCGATTTCACGCTCGGTTCGATTCGCTCGAGCATGGGCTTCGGATAGACGCCGGTGAAGACGATGATTGCGACGAATACCGCGAGCAGCAGACCTTCGCGTCCGGTGAGTTCCTTGAACGATGAGTTCGCCTCGTCAGGCTCGCCGTGGAACACGCGCTGGTAGGCCCACAACAGGTAAAGCGCAGCAAGGATGACGCCGACGGTAGCGACAACAACCCACCAGCGGGCCGTTGGGAATGCTCCGATCAGGACGAGGAACTCCCCGACGAAGCCGTTGAGTCCGGGCAAGCCGATCGAGGACAGCATGATGACCGTGAAGAACCCGGCGAACACCGGTGCGACGGCTTGGATTCCCTTCAGTTCCGCGATGGCGCGGGTGTGGCGACGCTCGTAGATCATGCCGACCATGAGAAAGAGTGCGCCGGTCGAGATGCCATGGTTGATGTTCTGCATCACTCCGCCGGTGACGGCCTGAGACGTCAGGGCGAACGTTCCGAGCACGATGAATCCGAGGTGGGCGACGGATGAATACGCAACGAGGCGCTTCAGGTCCTTCTGCATGGTGGCGGCGATCGCGCCGTAGATGATGCCGATCACGGCCAACGTGTACATCACGGGTCGCGCCCACACGGATGCCTCGGGAAACAGGTAGATGCCAAAGCGCAACATGCCGTAGGTGCCCATCTTCAACAGCACGCCCGCAAGGATGACCGAGCCACCCGTCGGGGCCTGCGTGTGGGCATCTGGCAACCACGTATGCAGTGGGAAGAGCGGGACCTTCACGGCAAAGGCGATGATGAAGGCGACGAAGAGCCAGCGTCCGGTCGTGATACCGAAGTCCGCCTTCTCGGCGATCTCGATCAAGTCGAAGGTCAGGAAACCGATGTCACGGCGAGCGAGGAACGCGGTCGCCACGATTCCAACCAGCATGAACGCCGATCCAGCCATCGTGTAGAGGAAGAACTTCGTCGCGGCATAAACGCGTTGGTCGTATCCCCAGTTACCGATGAGGAAATACATCGGGACGAGGACGATTTCGAAGAAGACGAAGAACAAGAACAAGTCCAGGCTCAAGAAGCTGCCCATCACTCCAGCCTCGAGAAGCAAGAGCCATGCGAGATAGGGCTTTTCGTCGTGGTGCGGGTCGATCCCCAGGATCACGAGCGGGAACAAGATGCCCGTGAGCACGACGAGGAAGAGCGAGATGCCGTCGACACCGAGGTGCCAGGAGATGCCCCACTCTGAGATCCACGTGTGCTTGGAGACGAACTCGAATCCTGCCTCCCCTGTGGGGAACTTGACGAGCATCCAGATGCTCATCGCACCAGTGGCGATGCTCGACACGAGGGCGCTCAACTTGATCCATTCCGGCCGGCGACTGGACAGCAACGCGACCACGATCGAGCCAAGGAGCGGAACGAGGACGAGCATCGTCAGGATCGGGAACCCCACGGATACGGACGCTCCGGCGGCGATCACGCGAGACCTCGATACACGAACCAGGCGAGGAGGAGCACGACCCCGAGGGCGACGATTGCTGCGTAGCCGCGGACGAATCCGGACTGTGCCTTGCGCAACCCCGAGGCAACACGCTGAACGACGGCCCCCGTTCCATTGACGGCACCATCGACGATCTTTGTGTCAGCCCAGGCCACTGCGGAGAACGCTGCGGCCCCTGGACCAGCGACCAGCTTCGCCGCACCGGCGTCATAGAACCAGGCCTGCTCGAGGACCTTCGGCTCGACGGGCTTCACCTTGCCCTTCGCATACACCGCGATTGCGGCGGCGATGCCGACGGCCGCGATGAGCACGGCGACTCCGAGCAAGAGGTACTTGTTCTGATAGGCCCACGTCTCGCCGATGTGAGCCTCGGACTCCTCCACCACCGGAGCGAGCCAGTGCTCGAGGAAGTGCAGGTCCTTGGAGAACGGCAGTTGCATGAATCCACCCACGACCGACAGGACTGCCAAGACCACGAGTGGCATCAGCATGATCTTCGGGCTCTCGTGTGGGGTGAACTCACCGTGCGCACCGTGGTCCGCGCTGTGGTCGCTCCATCGGGCCTTGCCGAAGAACACCATGATCACCTGTCGGGTCATGTAGTAGGCGGTGAGGAGCGCAGTGAGGAGACCGACCACGTACAGGAAGCGGTTGTTTGCATAGACGTACAGCAAGATCTCGTCTTTCGACCAGAACCCGGCGAACGGTGGCACACCGGCAATCGCCAACCAACCGATGATGAAGGTGAACCCGGTGATCGGCATGGCCTTGCGCAGCGCGCCCATCTTTCTCATGTCTTGTTCGTGGTGCATGCCGTGGATGACCGAGCCTGATCCGAGGAACAACAGCGCCTTGAAGAACGCGTGCGTGACCATGTGGAAGATCGCTGCAACGTATGCGCCGGAACCGACTGCAAGGAACATGTAGCCGAGCTGCGAGACCGTCGAATACGCCAAGACCTTCTTGATGTCGTTCTGGGCGACGGCGATAGTTGCCGCATACAGCGCGGTAGCCGCGCCAACGGACGCAACGATCGTCGGTGCCCACGAATACGACTCGTGGAGAACCGGTGCCATGCGAGTCATGAGGAAGACCCCGGCGGTGACCATCGTCGCGGCATGGATGAGTGCGGACACCGGAGTCGGGCCCTCCATTGCATCCGGTAGCCACAGATACAACGGCAACTGGGCGCTCTTTCCGCAGGCTCCGACGAAGAGCAGGAGTGCAATCGCCGTTGCGGTGACGGGAGCGAGTTCACCGTGGTGGGCAGCATCGTTGATGGCGCCGTAGGACACGGACCCGACGGTCGAGAACGCAAGGAACATCGCCGTCATCACACCGAAGTCACCGATGCGGTTGGTGACGAACGCCTTCTTGCCGGCAACGGCCGCGGAATTGCGGGTGTGCCAGAAAGAGATCAGGAAGTAGGAGCATGCTCCGACGCCTTCCCAGCCGAGGAAGGTGACGAGGAGGTTCTCCCCCAACACGAGCATCAGCATGCTGAACACGAACAAGTTGAGATAGAGGAAGAACTTGGAGAACTTTGCATCCCCGTGCATGTAGCCGACTGCATACAGGTGGATGAGCGAGCCGATGCCGGTGATGAAGAGCGCCATCGTGATGCTGAGCGGATCGGCCAAGAGGGCAGCATCAATCTGGAGTGACCCGACGGGAATCCACGAGAACAGGGTCACGACCTCGTGGCGCTCCTCGGCTGGACGGGACAGCAGGTCGAAATAGATGCCCACGGTGACGACGAAGGAGGCAATCGGCATTAGCGCCGCGAGATATCCGGCCTTCGGGTCGCCGAGGCGACGACCGAACAGCAAGATGAGGGTCGCTCCGAGCAGCGGGAAAGCGGGAAGGAGCCAGAGCTGTGAGGTCATGGTTAGCCCTTCAACTCCGACAGGTCATCGGCGTTCACACCCGAACGGCGGCGCATGATCGACACGATGATCCCGAGCCCGACGACGACTTCCGCGGCGGCCACGACCATCACGAAGAACACGATCGACTGGCCGTGGATGTCGTCAAGGCGACGTCCGAGCGTGACGAACGAGAGGTTGACTGCGTTCAACATGAGTTCGATGCACATGAACATGATCAGTGGGTTGCGCCGCACCATCACCCCGACCATGCCGATCACGAAGAGCAGGGCGGACAGGAGCAAGTACCACGTCGGCGTGGGGGCGATCACGAGGGCGTGCATCGTCACTTCACTTCCTTGCGCTTGCGCGCCAAGAGGACGGTGCCGACGACGGCAATCAGGAGCAGCACAGAGGTGACCTCAAAGGCCACCACGTAGTCGGAGAAGATGATGTGGGCGAGCTGGTCGATGTTGGCGTCCGGGTTGTCACCGGCCACGACGCTCGCGATCCCCTCGCCCCGCGGATACACCGCATCCACTCCGGTGAGGATTGCCACACCCAACAGACCGAGCATTGCGGCACCAAGGACGCCCGCGATCCAGCGCTGCGCAGCGAGTGGTTCCGTGCTCAAGTCCTCGGCACGATCGACGCCGAGCAACATGATGACGAAGAGGAACAACACCACGATCGCACCGGCGTAGACGATCACTTGGACGGCAGCCAAGAATTCGGCGTGCTGGGCGACGAAGAGCACGGCGACGCCAAACAACGTCAGCACCAAACTCAACGCCGCATGCACCGGGTTGCTGCGCAACACCACGCCGAGTGCCCCGGCGAGGATCATGATTGATGCACAGACGAAGACGAACAGTTCCACTTACTGGCTGCTCTCTTCCGGCTTGCGCACTCCGTAGCCGAGCTCACCGCTCCAACCAACGACGCCGACGAAGTTCGCGTCCCCCGACGGAGCCGTTGCACGCATCCAGGCCGACGTGTTCGCGTCCTCGCCCGGGCGCCAGTCCTCCCACGGCAGATGCTTGGGTTTGCCGTCGTCGCCGACGAGCAACTCGGCCTTGGTGTAGATCGCATCTTGACGGTTGGTGAAGGAGAACTCGAAGAGCTTCGATTCGGTGATCGCCTCGGTTGGGCAGGCCTCCACGCACATGTCACAGTGGATGCAACGCAAGTAGTTGATCTCGTAGATCCAGCCGAAGCGCTCGCCCGGTGAGGTCGGATTCTCGGGGTCGTTGTCCGCGCCGCGCACGTGGATGCACTTGGCAGGGCACACGGCCGCGCACAGCTCGCAACCGATGCACTTCTCCATCCCGTCCTCGTATCGATTCAAGACATGGCGTCCATGCAGGCGCTCGGGCTTGGGGATCTTGGCGTCCATTTCCTCAGCCTTGGCCGAAACGGTCCCCTTCTTCGACTTCTTCAGTGCGCGGCGACGCACCCGACCACCCGAGTACTGGGTGGTGACGCGGTTGCGCTTGCCGTGCTGGCGGATGGTGACGAGGAATCCTCCGAGGTAACCCATCAGAACATCGATCCTTCCCGCTCACGATCGCGCTGGCTGACGCGTAGCGCCAATTGGAGCAACGAGTAACACACGATCAATACGAGCGCACTAGCGACCGTCACGACGATCGTGTCCCAGCCCTCATTGCGGCCGAGTCGCTGGGCGGCGAGCAACATGAACCATCCGAGCGACGCCGGGATCAGCACCTTCCAGCCGAGGTCCATGAGCTGGTCGTAACGCAGGCGCGGGAGCGTGGCGCGGAACCAGACGTAGACGTAGAGGAAGACGAGGACCTTGCCAAGCAGCCAGATGGTCCCCTCGATGCCGTTTGGCACGAACGGAATGTCGAGCACGGTGTCACCGATTGCGATCGGCTGCGGGCCACCGAAGAAGAGCGTGACGATGAGCGCCGACATGGTCACCGTGTTCATGAATTCCGCCAGATAGAACAACGCGAAGCGAATCGACGAGTACTCCGTGTTAAAGCCGCCGACGAGCTCCTGCTCGGCCTCGACCAAGTCGAACGGCGGACGATTCAACTCTGCGGTGGCAGCGATGATGAAGATGACGAACGGAACGACACCAGTCGTCACGACGTTCCAGTCACGCAGCGTGGATTGTGTTGCGACGATCCCGCTCGTCGAGAGCGTCCCGCCGATCAACAACACGCTGGCGATCGAGAGACCCAACGCCGCTTCGTAACTCACCATCTGCGCGGACGCGCGGACGGACCCGAGGAGCGGGTACTTCGACCCGCTCGACCAACCAGCGAGCATGATGCCGTAGACCGCAATCGAGGAGATCGCAAGCGCGAACAACACGCCGACCGAAGGATCTGCGAGTTGGACTCGCGTCTCTTGGCCGAACCAGGTGACGATGCCACCGTTGTCGCCCCGGAAGTCTCCACCGAGCGGAATGATCGCAAACGAGAGGAACGCCGGAACGAATGCGAGGAACGGCGCAAGCTTGAAGACGAAAGGATCTGCGCGATCCGGGATCAAGTCCTCCTTGAAGAACAACTTGATGCCATCGGCGAGTGTCTGCAGCAATCCGAACGGACCGGTCTTGTTAGGTCCGATGCGGTTCTGCATGCCGGCGACGACCTTGCGCTCGAACCAGACCATCAACATGGTGGCGACGAGACCGGCGACGAAGACGATCAGCACCTTGATGCCGACGATGGCGAGCGTCTGCCAGACGACGTCCCCCTTGAGGGCCGGGTCGATCGCGAACAGGGCGCCCATCACACCTTCTCGATCTTCACGTCGGTGACGGCCGCTCGGGCGTCGATCAATTCGCGCACGTCGGCACCGGTCTGGTTGACGGGAAGCCATGCCGTACCGCGCACCACGTCGTCGGATTCGTGCAACGTGACGAGCACGCTCGCCTTCGACGAGGTGACCTTGACCTTCGAGCCGACTTCGACTCCGAGCCGAACACGATCGAGCGGATGGACGGTGACCGACGCGCCCGGCGCAAGTGACGCGAGCGACGGGCTCTTCAACGTCGAGATTGCATTGTCGTAGAGCTTGCGATAGACGATCGCTCGGAAGTCGTACGAGTTGCGGTCAGGTGCACTTGCCGAATTCGTCGTGAGCGACCCTGAGACGGTCCGCACCATCAGGACGCCGTCATGGCGCAAGGCACGCGCATCTGACGCCGGAGCACACTCGGCAATCGTCGTCACGAGTGCTTGCTGGACGTCAGCGAGCGAACCGAAGCCAAGGTCCTTGCCTGCCGAGGCCGCGAGTTCGACCGCCACCATCCAGTCGGGTCGCGAGGTGCCTGCGGGGGTGATCTTCTGGGCGACGTTCGACATGCGACCTTCGAGGTTGGTCGTCGTCCCGCTCTTTTCGCCGTATGCCGCTGCGGGAAACACGACGTCGGCCTGTGCGCTCGAGGCCGTGAGGAACGTGTCGACGGCGATGACCTTGTGCGCGCCAGCAAGTGCGCGGCGTGCGAGGTCTGCGTCGACGGCATCGGCCATCGGGTCGCTGCCGACGAGGATGAGGCAATCGACGGCTTGCGCTGCGGCAGCCTCGAGGATGCCGATCGCGTCTCTTCCACCACGCGGTGCGAGACCAGCAACGAGCGCCCCGCGGACGTTTCCGCGGCGCAACGCCGGAAGCACTCGGGCATCAGGTGCCATCGACAGTGCTTGAGTGAGCGCAGCAAGTACGGTGTCCGACGACTGTGCCAGATTCGCACGACCGACGACGACCACGACCGAGCCCGACGACAGCTGCGTGGAGAGCTCTGCACCTGCGTCACGCAGCGCCTGTGCTTCCTTGCCCGGCTCAGCGAAGATCGTCTTCCATGCGTACGGCGTGAGTCCCGTTGGGCGGCTGGTCACCTCGACGATGCGCGAGCGCTTCTTGGCGGCCGCGTCGCGCAGGCGCAGATACAGCACGGGCAACTCTTCTTTGACGTCCGGTGCGATCATCAAGATCGTCGATGCGTGTGCAGCCTCGTCGATCGTTGCTTGTGGAAGTCCGAAGAGTTCAGCTGGCAGACCGTCGCCCAACTGTGCGTCACGATTGGAGATGCCGAAGGCGTCGGCGAGCTTCGCCCAGGCAAAGGCATCCTCGTTGGTTCCACGAGCACCACCGAGGATCGCGACACGCTCCGGAGCTGACGCGATCGCCGTGCGCAGGATCCTCCCTGCGACGTCCATGGCATGTGCCCACGAGGTGGGTTCGAGCACGCCCTGTGCATTCTTGACGAGCGGCGTGGTCAGGCGATCGGCGGAGTTGACCGACTCGAAGTTGAAGCGACCCCTGTCGCACAGCCATCCCCAGTTGACCGGGTTGATGTCGACGCCCTGATATCGCACGAGTTCGTCGCGACTGCTCTGTACGACCGTGCGACAGCCGACCGAGCACGTCGTGCAGGTGCTCTCGAGCTGGTCGAGGTCCCACGGGCGCGCTTTGAAACGGTAGGGCTTGGCAGTCAACGCACCGACCGGACAGATCTGCACGGTGTTGCCGGAGAAATACGAGGAGAACGGTTCGTCGGGGAACGTCATCACCTGCGTGTTGTTGCCACGCTGGGTAAAGCTGATGAGTGCATCGCCCGCGACTTCGTCGGCGAAGCGGGTGCAGCGGTCGCACAGGATGCAGCGCTCGCGATCGAGATACACGTTCTCGCTGATCGGGATCGGCTTTTCATAGTGACGCTTTTCCTCGACGTAGCGACTCTCCCCCGGACCGTGGCTGAACGCCTGGTCCTGCAGCGGACATTCGCCACCCTTGTCGCAGACCGGACAGTCGAGCGGATGGTTCGCGAGGAGCAACTCGAGCACGCCCTCCTGGGCCTGCTTCACGCCGTCGGTCGCCGTGCGCACAACCTGACCGTCGGCGACGGGCGTCATGCAGGAGACCACCATCATCGGGCCGCGAGGTCCCTCGACTTCGACCAAACACTGACGACACATGCCGACTGGTTCCATTCGCGGGTGGTAACAAAAACGCGGGATGTAGTCGTTGGTGCGATCGGCAGCCGCAATGATTAATTCACCCTTGCGTGCGGCGACGCTCTTGCCGTTGATCGTGATCGTGACGGCATTGGGATCCACGGGGGCCGCGCTCTCGTTGGTCGGCTCGACGGTCGTCACGATGCGGCTCCTGCGGTCACGGGAATCGACTTGCGCTTGGTGACTCGCGCGGCGAACTCTTCGGGGAACAAGGTCAGCGCCGAGTGGACCGGCGCGAACGCCGACGGACCGACGAAGCAGATCGTCGTCATCTTGTACGGAAACGGCACGGCAGACAAGCCCAACTTCTCGTACGACGCGTGCGGGAAATCCCCTGGGCAGATTATCGCGCCAACTTCGAGCAACTGCTGCAGGTCGGCGTCCGTGCCCGAGCCGTTCACGATGCGGGTGAGGATGCGCTCGAGCCACGTGCCGCCCTCGCGACACGGCGTGCACTTGCCGCAACTTTCATGGGCGTAGAAGTGTGTGAGCGACAGCGCTGCAGCCGGGATGTCGGTCGTCTCGTCCATCACCATCACCGCACCGGAGCCGAGCATCGAGCCAGCTGGCCCGATCTGGCTTGCCTCGAAGGGCAAGTCCAATTGATCAGGGGTGAACCACGGCGCCGAGCCGCCACCGGGCACGAACGCCTTGAGCGCGTTGCCGTTGCGAATGCCACCGCAGAAGTCCTCGCCGTAGAGCAAGTCACGGAACGTCGTCGTGCCATTCACGATCTCATACACACCGGGACGCTTGACGTGCCCGCTGACCGCAACCATGCGCGTACCAGGCGACGTCTTGGTTCCGATTGCCGTGTAGGCCTCGGCACCGTTGACGAGCAACCACGGCAGGTTTGCCAGCGTCTCGACGTTGTTGACGATCGTCGGCTGGCCATAGAGGCCGATTGCCGCCGGGAAGTACGGGGGCTTCAGACGCGGCATGCCACGGTTGCCTTCGAGGCTTTCGATCAGCGCAGTCTCCTCGCCGACCACATATGCGCCGGCACCCCAGTGCAACACGATGTCGACGGAAAACTTCGAGCCCAAGATGTTCTTGCCGACGTACCCCTTGGCGTACGCATCGTTCAGCGCCTGGGCGACACGCTCTTGTGCGAGCGCCATCTCACCACGGATGTAGAGGAAGCACTGGGAGAGACCTGCCGCGTAGCACGCGATCAAGCAACCCTCGATCAACTGGTGCGGATCGCGTTCCATGAGCAGGCGATCCTTGTAAGTGCCCGGTTCGCTCTCGTCGCCGTTGACGACGAGATATCGCGGCCACTTGTTCTGCGGAGTGAGACCCCACTTCGTGCCGGCAGGAAAACCCGCGCCACCACGACCGAGGATCGTCGCGTTCTTCACCTCGTCGTGGACTTCACCAGCCGGGCGACCGAGTGCGGCACGCAAGCCTGCGTAGCCACCCGTCGCGAGGTAGCGCTCGATCGTGTAGGAGTCTGCATACTCGAATCGCGAGGTGACGATCTTCGGACGATTGCCTGCGACGAATCCTGGGGCGTGTGGATAGCTCGTCACAACGCTGCCTTTCCGTCGAGCCACGCCGGTCCGCTCGTCACCTCGTCGGGGTCCACAGCGCCGACATGACGCTCCGCCGGGATGTGCTGGCGAACCTGGGCAAGCGTGCCGTGCGGAGGGATCTCCCCGTCAAGCTTTCCCGCGCGCAGATCGTCGATCAACTCGTCGATCTGCTGCGGTGTGACGCGGAAGCGATAGCGGTAGTTGATCTGCAGACACGGAGCCTCGGTGCAGGCAGCCTGACACTCGGCATGGGCAAGGGTGAACATGCCGTCACTCGTCGTCGAGCCCGCCTTGATTCCGAGCTTGTGCTCGGCGCGGTGCATCAGGTCATGCGCACCCATCAGCGCACACGACAACGTGCCGCAGATGTTGACGAGATACTTGCCGACTGGCTCGAAACGGAACATCTCGTAGAACGTCGCGGTGCCATAGACCTCCGCCGGCGTCACGCCGACGAGCTCTGCGAGGTGCGCCATCGCCTCGCGCGTGACGTAGCCGTTCTGCTCCTGCGACAGGTGCAGAAGCGGAATGAGCGCGGACTTCGGCCGTGGATAGCGGGAGATGATCTCCTTGGCGACAACGACGTTCGCATCGTTGAGACGACTCACCGGTCGACCTCCCCGAGCACTGGGTCGATCGAGGAGATCACGGCGACCGCATCGGCGACGAGACCATTGCGCATCATGTGCGGCAGGGCCTGGACGTTGACGAACGACGGTGCACGCATGTGCATGCGATACGGGGTCGACGAGCCGTCGCTCGCGATGTAGCAACCGATCTCTCCTCGCGGGCTTTCGATCGCCACGTACACCTCGCCCTCCGGAACCTTGAAGCCCTCGGTGAAGATCTTGAAGTGGTGAATGAGCGCCTCCATCGACTCGTCGATGCGGGCACGAGGCGGTGGCGTGACCTTCTTGTCCTGGATGCGGTAGTTGCCACTCGGCATGCGATCGAGGATCTGGCGCACGATCTTCATCGACTCGCGGATCTCGTTGAGACGGATGGCGTAGCGGTCGTATGCATCGCCGTAGCTTCCGACGATCACGTCGAAGTCGACCTCGTCGTACTTGAGGTATGGCATGTCGCGACGCAGGTCCCACGCGACGCCCGTCGAACGCAGGATCGGGCCGCTCGCGCCGAGTGCAATGGCCTCCTGCGGGGTGATGACGCCGACGCCCTGCAGACGCTCACGCCAGATCGGCTGGCCCGTCATCAAGGTGTCGTACTCGGCAAGGCGATCCGGAAGCATGTCGAGGATCTCGAGTACGTCGTCGCGCCAGCCCGCAGGCAGGTCGGCGGCGAGTCCACCGGGACGAATGAAGTTGTGGTTCATGCGCAAGCCGGTGACCTTCTGGAAGAAGCGCAACACTTCCTCGCGCTCGCGCCACCCGTAGAGCATCATCGACACCGCGCCGATGTCCATGCCGTTGGTAGCCATGAACATGAGATGGCTACTCATGCGGGTGAGTTCGGAGAGCAGCATGCGCATCCACACCGCTCGCTCGGGAATGTCCCCGTCGATACCGAGCAACTTCTCGGTGGCCATCGAGAACACGAGCTCGTTGTTCAACGGCGAGAGGTAGTCCATGCGGGTGACGTTCGTGCCGCCCTGCATGAAAGTGAGCGACTCGGCGGTCTTTTCCATGCCCGTGTGCAAGTAACCGATGATCGGCTTGCAGCGCAGCACCTGTTCGCCCTTCAGCTCCAACATGAGACGCAACACGCCGTGGGTGCTCGGGTGCTGAGGACCCATGTTGATGATCATCGTCTGGTCTTCACCAGGATCAGCTGCGACGTCGGCGAGCAGCGCCGCGTCGGCCTCGCTCATGCGCAAGACCGCACCGACCTCGCGCAACACTTCCTTGGCCGTCAACTCGCTGCGTGGACGCAGTTCCTGGGCGCCTTCGCTCGTGCCGGCCGCGACGAAGGTCGTGTCGTCGAGCGCGGTCACGATGCGGCTCCCTTGAACTGCACAGGAATTCGGCCCTGCGCATAGTCCTTGCGCAATGGATGGCCGTCCCAGTCCTCCGGCATGAGAATGCGGGTCAGGTCAGGATGACCGACGAAGGAGATGCCGAACATGTCGTACACCTCGCGCTCCATCGCCTCGCTCCCGGGATACAGGTCGAACAACGACTCGAGCGTCGGCTCTGATTCTGCAACCTGCACGCGAACCCGCAGCCGCTCGCGCTTGGCCATCGACAACAAATTGACGACGACCTCGAATCGCTCCGGCTGTACTCCGGCGGGAACCGTCCGGTTCGGCGCGTTTACGTAGTCGACCGCGGTCAGGTCGCAGCACATGTCGAAGCCGTCGTCGACGAGCTTCTTCATCGTTGCGAGGTAACTCGACCGAGCCACGAACACGACGCGTTGCCCGAAGGCGGTCGTGAGAATCTGTCCGTGCAGTTCTGAAACGTCTGACATCGCGCCTACTTGTGGCCCAACACGACGGGCGTCGACACGCCCGCGGGGATCTCTTGGATGTGCAGGTTCGCACCAGCACCGCTCGCCGAGCGACGCCGCATGATTTCGCCGTCTTCGATCAATTGGTGCAGGGTCTCGATCGCGTGGATCAACGTCTCGGGGGTCGGAGGACATCCGGGTGCATACACGTCGACGGGCACGATCTGATCGACGCCCTGGACGATCGCGTAGTTGTTGAACATGCCACCACTGCTCGCGCACACGCCCATCGAGATGACCCACTTTGGCTCCATCATCTGGTCGTAGACCTGGCGCAAGACCGGAGCCATCTTCTGGCTCACGCGACCCGCGACGATCATGATGTCCGCCTGACGCGGGGACGCGCGGAACACCTCCATGCCGAAGCGAGCGAGGTCGTAGTGTGCGGTGCCGGAGGCCATCATTTCGATCGCGCAACAGGCGAGACCGAATGTCGCTCCCCAACTCGAACGCGAACGCGACCATTTGATGAGGTCCTCGATGCGCGCAGTTAGGAGGTTGTGTTCGAGTCCCGCGAGGCCGTCGTCGAGCACGTTGCGTACGAGGCCCATCAGGCGGCGTCCTCTTCGCGACCCTCGGTGCCGACTCGACGCACGGTGTTCGTCGTCGTGCGCAGCGGCGACGTCATGTCGCCGCGATCGAGACGAACCGCCTTCTGCAGCGGACCCCAGTCGAGTGCACCACGAGCGACCGCGTAGACGAAGGCAACGAAGAAGACCACGCTGAATGCGACCATCTCCCAGAATGCATATGCACCGAGTGCATCGATGGCGACGGCGAACGGATAGGCGAAGATGATCTCGATGTCGAACATGATGAACAACATCGCAATGACGTAGAAGCTCACGGGAAAGCGCTCCGGCGCCTCCTTGCTCGGAACGATGCCGCATTCGTATGGCGCGGACTTCGCCGTGTTCGGCCGACGCGGCGCGAGCAAGAGGGACGCAACCGACGACAACACGCCAAAGACGATGGCGAGGACCGCAAGGACCAGGATCGGGAGATATTGGCCCACAGGGTAAAGCCTACGCGCGTGCGGGCATGCGCTCACCCGACACGTTCTCTCGCAACATGAGATCGCGTCGGTGGAGCAACCAGCAAAGAATCACGAAGATGATGGCGGACCCGAACGTGATGAGGATCGCGGGCTGACGCTTCGCGCCAAGGTCACGAATCATGTACACGTAGCGGTGCGGCTGGGACTCGTCGATCACGGGGCGAGCCGGGGCACGACCTGGCTCGGTGCGCTGCGGCACGACGGGTGCGACTTCGACGAGCGCATAACGCGGCTTGTGGAAGAAGGCGATGAAGTCGAGCGACTCGTTGATCTTCGGGTAGCGCTCGCCTCCACGGTCGTAGACGGCCACCGACTGGTATTCACCCGCGGCGAACTCTTCGGCCTCGAACTGGATGATGGCATCGGATGCCGCCACGGCCTGACCGCGCTGTGGATCGGACTCTTCGAGCAACGTCCAACCCTCGCCGATCAATTGCTTGCCAACGTTCTCGGCGGTCGCGACCGGGTTCGGATCGACGTCGGGGGTGACTTCGAGGATCTCCGCGCCGACGAGGGCCTGTGCGTCACGAACGATCGTGATCGGCTCTGCAGGCTTCCATGACGGCTCTGGCCCCTTGAGACCGATGCCGTAGGTCCACCAAATGGCTCCCATCGTCATCATCCAGCCGAAGAACCCAGCCAACACGACGAGTACGCCGAGACGCGCACCGAGGTTCGTGCCGACGATCAGATACGTGCCGCCAATCAACACAACGACGGAGATGAGAACGACGATGATTCCACGAATCTCCGGCTCCCAGCTCACTGCAAACAATGCGGACAACATCTAGAGACCTCGCACGTAATCGACGATCGCGTTGATTTGCTCGTCGGTGAGCATGGCGCCGAAGGCAGGCATGCGTCCGCTGCCTTGACCTTGCTCGCCGTAACGCTTTCCATATTCACTGCCACCCTCGATGAAGGCGACCATGTCCGACTTCTGCGGGAACTGACGCACGCTGGAACCACCGGTCAGGTTCGGACCGAAGCCGCCACCGCCCGTGATCTGGGGATCGCCATACGACCAGCCCTTCGTGTGGCAACGTGCGCACGAATAGCCACCGCCGGCGAGGTCGAGGTTGAACAGCGCCTCACCGATCGATGCATACGTTCCGGCCTTCACCAATCGCTCGGCCTCAGCCTGGATCTCGTCTTGGTTCGCCTTCGGCAGGTGTCCACCGTCGCAGATGCGCGGGTCGTCGTCGACGAGCTTGCAGTTCTCGCGCGGAATCTGGATGCTGCGCAGGTAGTCGATGACCGTCTGCACCTGCTGTTCGTTCAACGGGCCGCCACCGGCGATGCCCCACGGTGACATCGGCGAGAACGGACGGCCGTACTCGAGGATGAAGCGGATCTCTTCTTCACTGAAGCGATAGAAGATGGTGTTGACGGCGGGGGCCTTCCACGAAACCTGCTTCACTTCGTTCGTCTTCGGGTCGGTGATCGCATACGTCGCAGCACCACCAGCGCCGTTCATGCCACCGTGGCAACCTGCACAGTTGAATCCACCGTCGGCGGTTGCGGCGAACAGCTTGCTGCCCCAACTTTCGAAGCGGTGTTCCCAACCGTTGGCGGCGCCTTCCTGGCGACCCGGCTCGAGCACCCAATACAACGGCAACGACACGGTGATCACCGCGAGGAAGAGGATGCCGAGCAACTGGGTGCGCTCGAGCTTCTTGCCCTCGAGCTCTTCGTCGTCGTAATACGGCTTGCGGTTCGCCGCAAGGCGAATCTCGGAGCCGATCTCGCGACGTGAGCGACGGATGTTGGCGAACGCATACAGCGACCATCCGCCGAGCGCGACGATCAGGATGAACCAGGCGATGTTGGTAGTGACGTCAGCAAACATCAGTGACCGCCACCTTCAGCACCGACGCAGTGCGGACCCTCGGCCTCTTGGCCCGTCGTGTTCGTACCGATCGGCGGACCGCCGAAGACGGCTCCGGTGTCGACGACGACGATGCCATTGGCCACCGAGACGCCGAAGCGGTCCATGCCGCGGGGGGCCGGACCACCCTTCTTTTCACCGACGCGGTTGTACTGCGAACCGTGACACGGGCATTCGAACCACTGCGAGCTCTTGCACTCGGGGACGCGGCAACCAAGGTGCGGGCACTTCTGATAGAGAGCGACGACGCCCGCTTCCATGCCGGCAAGCACGGGTGCCTGCGCGCCATAGACGCCACGGGCCTTGGACACGCCTTCCTTCGGGAACTCGGTGATCCATGCGCGAGCCTGCGGCACGTAATAGAAACCCTTGTTCGATCGGATCTGGGCGATCACGTCGTCGATGCCACCGATGGTGATCTTGGAACCGAATCCGTCCGAGGCACCCTTCCAGAGGAATCCGATGACCGCGGCACCGAAGCCGCCGAGGCTCGCGCTCATCAAGGTGACGGTGGCGCGGTTGAAGAACTGGCGACGCGACACGCCGATCGCCTCGGGATCCGGTGGCGACCACGGCGCGATGTCGGCCTGTGGGCGTGGAGCGAGGGCGACGGTTCGCGAGGTGCGGGCAGCGGCCTCGACGTCGCGACCGGTGACGACCGAAGGATCGAGTGCGCCGCGATCCTTGCGCCGGGTTTCGCGTGCGAGCGTTCCCGTCCCCCGCACGCCGGTGCGACGAGCGGACGTGAGGACGACGCCGACGCCTGCGACGATGATGACGGCGATCGCGATGGTGATGATGGATGTGCTGCTCATGATCGATACGCCTTAGAGCTCGAAGAAGATTCCGTCACGCCACGGGAACGTGAAGTTGAAGCCTGGACCGCGGAAGAACGAACCGATGATCACGAGCACCGCCCAGAACATGAGGTGCACGGTCATGATGCTCGTCATGAACTTGCGATCCTCGGGGCGGTTCGACGGGTTGCGGTCGAGATAAGGAGCAAACATCAGCGCGATGAGGCCCATGCCCGGGATCGTCACGCCGGCGATCATCGGATGGAACATCGTGAGCAGCTCCTGCAGACCGAGGAAGTACCACGGTGCCTTCGACGGGTTCGGCGTCTGGTTGAAGTTCGCCGCCTGCAACAGTGGCGCATTCACGAACCACGAGAACATGAAGGTGAACGCCGTGCACGCGAGCGCGGCGACGAACTCGACGGCGAGCAGGTGTGGCCAGGTGTGCACTTTGTCGACCGGCACGGCCTTGACGTCTTGGATCGATCCCGACTTGACGACGGTGAGCAAACGCTGGGTGTGTCCACCAGGACCAGTGCCCATCGGCAGGTTCGCCTCGGCGGCTGCCGCGACGACGGCACCACTCGGCTTGTCGGCAACGGCGACGCCACCGGCAGCACCGGCCTTGGCTGCCTTGCTGCGCTCGAGGAGGTGCGCTGGGATGCGCGAGTCACCTTCGCTTGCTGCCTCGCCTGAAGACGAACTTGCTGCAGCGGCCTTCTCGCGTGCGGCCTGCGCGCGCTTGAGGAGGTGTTCTGGGATTTCAGTCATGTCAGATCATCCTTTCAGTCTTCGCGATGATCACAGCGGACCCGAGATGCCACCGTCCTTGCGCACTCTCCAGAAGTGGATCGCAAGGAAGATGACGGTGACGAATGGGAACAACAACACGTGCAACACGTACCAGCGCAGCAAGGTCTCCGCGCCGATCTCGACGCCGCCGAGGAGCACGAATCGAACCTGGGAACCGATGACGGGCGAGTAACCCATCATGTTCGTGCCCACCGCGACCGCCCACAGTGCCAACTGGTCCCACGGGAGCAGGTAGCCGGTGAACGAGAGCAGCAGGGTGAGCGTGAGAAGGATGACGCCGATCACCCAGTTGAACTCACGCGGCGCCTTGTAAGCACCGTGGTAGAACACGCGCGCCATGTGCAGGAACACGCTCAACACCATGAGGTGGGCGCCCCAGCGATGCATGTTGCGCACCATGAGACCGAACGTCACCGACGTCTGCAGTGACTGGATGTCCTGCCACGCATCTGCCGCGGTCGGTCGGTAGAAGAACATCAGGAAGATGCCCGTGACGGTGAGCAGGATGAAGAGGAAGAAGCTCAGTCCGCCGAGGCACAGCGTGTAACTGACCTTCACCGCGTGACGCTTCACCTTGACCGGGTGCAAGTGGTATAGCACCGAGTTCATGATCACGTACGAACGATTGCGAGGCGAGTCGGTGTATCCCTTGCGGAAGATCGAACCGGGGCGGAAGATCGAGTTCCACGCCTGGCTGCCTTGCAGCGACTCGCCGAGTTTGGCGGCGCGCTCCTTCAGCGTAAGGCGGGGCTTTTCTTCGATGGTGCTGGCCATGAGTGTTCTCCGTGTCCCTGTCGTTACCTAGAAGCGCATTCCGTATGCATAACCGTGGTTCGCCGTGCGCATGTGCGAGTCACCAGTCGCGGCCGGTGCTCCGACCTTGCCCAAGATGATCACACCGGTCGGACAACGGTCGACGCACAGAGCACAACGCGTGCACACGTCGTCGTCGATGATGAAGAGCACGTTGTCGTTCGGATCGGATCCCGGCATCTCGGTCCCCTGCGCCTCGGCGATCGCCTCTGGGGTGACCATGTGGATGCACTTCCACGGGCAGATGTCGACGCAGCCCTCGCACATGATGCATTCGCTCTGGTCGATGTGGATGAACTGCTTCGGCTTGACGGCCTTGCTCAGGAAGTCGGCGTCGACCTCGACGAGCTGATACTCGTCGGACCATTCCGGCATCGGTGGATTTGCGTCGGTCTTTGCCATCGTGCGTTATCCCTTGCGCACCAGCGGACGACCGTAGGTGGAGGTCTCCACTTCCTTCGGCTTCACGTCACCGCGCTTCTGCCACCAGTTGAACAGATAGATCATGAGACCGATGAACACGGCGTGGATGACGACGACGATGATGTCGCGGATCGCCTCGTAGCTCATCGTGAATGGGAAGGGTCCACCGAAAGCCTTTGGCTTCAGGATGTCGAAGGGACCGAAGATGATCTTGTCCTTGCGCCAGCCGAGTTCCTTGTCGGCATGGTCGATCCATTGGTGGGGCACGACACCGAAGGCCACGAACATCACCGCGAACACGTACGTCGCGCCGAAGATTGCCTCGCCCCACGTGGCCTTGCGATCGACCGGTCGACGCTTGCCGATGGGAATGACCACAAGCGCCATGGCGAGGGTCAACACGAACGAGAAGATGAACGCCTGGTTCATGCCCGGCCAGCGGAGAATGTCAATTGCCACCATGGTTCGCGGGAGACGCCTTTCCTCGTGAAATCACACACGAGACTAGTCGGGCGCTGTGGAAATGGGCGAAAACAGCGAGGTAGTGCATTCGTGCATTGTTGTGACCTTGCGCACCCCGACTGGTCGTGGCGAACGGGCCAATTTCGCCGACCTCAACGCACTTCCCTAGTGTTCAAGTGCTCACTCGCGTGTGCCGTAGAGTGAGATCCGAATTTCGGGCCGGTCGACGACTGGTCCGAGTCGACAGTCGCAAGAAGGACCACCGTGACCGAGATACCCGAACACCTGCTCAAGCGCTCACAGGAACGACGTTCTGCGCTGTCCGGTGACGGTGGCTCGGAAACTGCCAAGAGCGAGTCGACTCCAGCGACCACGTCGACACCCGCAGTGGCCAAGGCCGCTGCACCGGTTGCCGTGAGTGCTCCACCTCCCCCGCCACCGGATCCCGAATACGTGGTTGCCGCCAAGACGCGCAAGAAGATCCCGTTCTGGGCGATGGCGACCCTCAGCCTCTTGCCGCTCTGGGCATTCCTCTATCTCATCGCGCTCAAGCCACAGGAAAAGACGGTCGAAGGTCCGCTCGCCATCGGCGCGGGCGTGTACGGCTCGTGCGCTGGTTGCCATGGCGCAGCGGGTCAGGGTGGCGCAGGACGTGCACTGCACCAAGGCGAAGTGTTGAAGACGTTCCCGAAAATCGAAGACATGCTCAACTTCGTCTACACGGGAAGCCAGGCCTACGTCGCCAAAGAATTGACCGTCTATGGCGATCCGAACCGTGAAGGCGGAGCGCACGCACCGCTGTCGTACAACGGCAACCCGATGCCCCAGCAAGGTGCAACGGCAGGCGGCGGACTCACCGAGTACGAAATCCTCGGAGTGGTGTGCCACGAGCGTTACACGATCGGCGGAGCAGACCCGAAGAGCGAAGAGTGGATGAGCGAATACGAGACGTGGTGCTCGCCGGAATCGGAGATCTTCCTCGCGCTCGAAAAGGGTGAGACCTCCTTCGACACGCTCGACAAGGACTTCTCCATGCTGGAGAAGCCACCGGTGTTCGTCGGCACCGAAGCACGCGCCTCCGCCAAGTGACCTTCGCCCTCGGTCACGCGAAGCGCAACCGCTGACCATACGCTCTAGTTCATGACCCCTTCCGCGCCGACGCGCGAAACCGACGTCCTCGTCATCGGTGCAGGACCAGCGGGAGCAGCGGCAGGATATTGGTGCGCAACGCGCGGTCTCGACACCGTGATGTTGGAAAAGAAGCACTTTCCCCGCGAAAAGACGTGCGGTGACGGTCTCACACCGCGGGCCGTCAAGCAACTCGGAGACATGGGGCTCGCCGAACCGCTCGCCCAATTCCATCGATACGAAGGATTGCGCGCCACCGCACACGGCAAGGTGCTCGAGTTGCACTGGCCGTCACACCCGACCTATCCGCAGCACGGCTACGTGGTTCGTCGACGAGAGCTCGACCAAATGGTTGCCTTCAACGCCGAAAAGGCCGGTGCAACGTTGTTGCAAGGACATGAGGCGACCACACCGATCCTCGATGGCGGTCGTCTCGTCGGTGCCGTGGTGGTCGACAAGGACACGGAGACCACGTTCGAGATTCGCGCAAAGTACGTCGTGATCGCCGATGGGGCGAATTCGCGCTTTGGTCGTGCGCTCGGCACTGCGCGAACACGCGAATGGCCGTACGGCACCGCGATTCGCACCTACTGGGAAAGCCCACGCCACGCAGAGCCGTGGATCGAATCAGCGCTCGACGTGAAGGACCGCAACGGCAAGTCGATGCCCGGATACGGCTGGATCTTCCCTGTCGGTGACGGCACGATCAACATCGGTGTCGGACTGTTGTCGACGTTCAAGGACTTCACCAAGGTCAACACGACCGAGTTGCTCAACTCCTATGCGCACATGGTCGCCGACTCGTGGGGCATCAATCCCGATGCACCGCAGGGCAAGGCAACCAGCGGCAAGATCCCGATGGGCGGTTCGGTCGGACCGAAGGTCGGCCAGGGCTACGTCGTCGTCGGCGACGCGGCAGGAAGCGTGAATCCGTTCAACGGAGAAGGCATCGACTACGCCTACGAGACTTCGCGCATGGCCGCAGAGGTCTTGCACGAAGCGATCACCCTGAACGACCCGCGCGCACTCGGTCGTTACCAGCAGATGTTGGACGACGAATACGGCCAGTACTTCAAGGTCGCGCGGCTGTTCGCCAAGGTGATCGGACGCCCCGTGCTGATGCGCGAATTGTCGCGCGTGGGAATCCAGAGCCGCACGTTGATGGAGTGGGTGTTGCGGATCATGGCGAACCTGCTCCGACCCGACGAGATCGGTCCAGCCGAGGCCGCCTACAAGGCAGCTGCAGCGATCGTTCGCCTTGCACCGAACGCCTGACCTAGTTGCAGGTCACTTCGACGATCTGATCACCGATCAGATCCAGCACGCTTTGTGATCCGTCACCGCCGTATGCGTCGATGAAGTCACGCAGGTTCCCGGGATCGGTCTCGCACGTGCGCTCCGTCGGCGTCGCGAGTCGAATCACCCAACCGTTGGCGAGAACGCCGAGATCACCCGCCTCGCGCATGTCGACGAGACCGGGAAGGGTGAGGTAACGACCCGCGCGCGAGGGATCTGCGTCGACGAGGGTGAACCACACCACCGCGGACCCCAACGTGTCGGCGAGCATCACGCATGCACTCGATGCGACGAGGTCCGCACACGAAATCTCCCCTGGCGTGCCATTCGGGATCGACACGATGCGCCCGTCGTCGAGCGAGACCGTCGCAGACCCGACGGTAGTTCCGTCCCTCGTCGTCCAGCCGTCGTCGGCCACGATGGAGCTCGCCACCGCGATCATCTCGATCGAGCGGGTTGAACCAGCGTCCGAGCGACCGTCGCCGTTGGTGAGGGAGAACAGCATCAGCGCGACGAGTCCGAACACGGAGACGGCCGCGAGGCCGACCAGGGTTCGCAGGGACACAAGCGAGCGCATGCGACAAACCTATGCGATGGTGTGCGCTACTGGGTCGCGCGGCGTGCGGCACGCCGAGCCGATTCCGACAGCTGCTCCATGACGCGATCGTCGTGGCCGAGACCAACGAACAATGCTTCGTATGCACCAGGCGCCATGGCAACCGACTCGGCGAGCATCGCGTGGAAGAACTTGGCGTACATCTTCTCGTCGGTCTTCTTCGCCTCGTCGAAGTTCGTCGGGACGTGCTCACCGAAGAACGCTCCGACGAGCGTTCCCACCACCGGAAACTGCGCGACGATGCCGGCTTCGGCACAGGCGTCCCGCAGGAGCGCCGACAAAGTGCGCGCACGCGCGGACAACTCCATGTACACGTCGCCGGTCAATTCGTTGAGTGCGGCAAGACCGGCAGCAGTCGCCATCGGATTCCCCGCAAGCGTGCCGGCGTGGAACACCTTGCCGAGTGGAGAGAGGTTCTCCATCACGTCTCGTCGTCCGCCGACTGCACCGATCGGCAGTCCCCCGCCAATCACCTTTCCGAAACACGTGAGGTCTGGGCGAACGTCGTACTTTGCCTGGGCACCACCAGTGCCGAGACGGAATCCGGTGATCACCTCGTCGAATACGAGCAGTGCGCCGACGCGATCGCACGCCGCGCGAAGTCCTTCGAGGAATCCCGGTGCCGGAGCGACGACGCCCATGTTGGCGGCGACGGGCTCGACGATCACGCACGCAACGTCGAAGCCGATCTCGGGCACGACGTTGTATGGAGCGACGATCGTGTTCGCCACCGCCTCCTCGGGAACTCCAGCGGTTCCGGGCAAACCGAGCGTCGCCACACCACTGCCACCCGCGGCCAAGAGTGCGTCGGTCGCTCCATGGAAGTTGCCGTTGAACGTGATGACGCGCTTGCGACCGGTTGCACCACGCGCGAGTCGCACCGCCGTCGAGGTTGCCTCCGTGCCACTGTTCATCAGTCGCACGCGCTCACAGCTCGGCACCCGCTCGGAAATCGCTTCGGCGAGTTTCATCTCTCGCGGTGTCGGAGCACCGAACGAGGTCCCGTCGCCGACGGCTGCACGAATCGCCGCAGTGATTGCGGGATGGGCATGCCCGAGGATGACCGCGCCATAGCTCTGCACCAAGTCGACGTAACGCTTGCCTTCGACGTCTTCGATGAAGGCTCCCTCGCCGCGTGCCACGACGTACGGCTCCCCACCGACGGCTCGGAACGCCCTGATCGAGGAGTTCACGCCACCAGGGATGACCCTCGTGGAGCGCTCGAACAACTCGTGGTTCGAACCGACGCCCGCACCGACGCACGTCGTCGGGCTGCACCCCTTGGCCACGCACGCCGTCGGGTCGCAATATGGAATCGCACCAACCGTCATTGGGAAAGCTCTGCGAACCATCGCGCGAAGTACGTGAGGATGATGTCGGCACCCGCACGCTTGACCGCGGTCAACTGTTCGACGGCGACGACGTCATGGTCAATCCATCCGTTGGCGGAGGCGGCCTTGATCATCGCGTACTCGCCACTCACGTGGTACGCAGCGACCGGCAGGTTCACGCGTTGGCGGACCTGGGCGATGATGTCGAGATAGCTCAGCGCCGGCTTGACCATCACGATGTCGGCACCCTGCTGGATGTCCTCTTCCACCTCACGCAACGCCTCGCGCGCGTTGCGCCAGTCCTGCTGATACGACTTGCGGTTTCCGCCGCCGACGATCTTCACGTCGACCGCGTCGCGGAACGGGCCGTACAGCCCCGACGCGTACTTGGCCGAATACGCCATGATCGCGACGTCGGAAAATCCTGCTCCGTCGAGAGCGGATCGAATCGCACCGACTTGACCGTCCATCATCCCGCTCGGCGCAACGACGTGTGCTCCGGCAGTGGCCTGCGCGAGCGCCGCACGACAGTAGATGTCGAGCGTCGCGTCGTTGTCGACATCTCCGCGTGCGTTCAACACACCACAGTGGCCGTGCGACGTGTATTCATCCACGCACAAGTCAGCCATCAACACGATTCGGTCGGCGAACTCCTCGGTCAACTCCCGCAGTGCCACTTGCACGATGCCGTTCGGATCGAACGCCCCGGAGCCCACCTCGTCCTTCTTTGCTGGCACGCCGAAGAGGATCACGGCTGGCACGCCGAGATCGACGAGTGCTCGCACCTCCTCGCGCAACGACGCTGTCGTATGCTGGGACACCCCGGGCAGCGACACGATCGGCTGCGGAGACGAAATTCCCTCACGCACGAACAGTGGCGCAACGAGATCGTTCACTCCGAGTCTCGTCTCGGCGACGAGTTCCCGCAACGGCCCGCCAAGACGCAGGCGACGAGGGCGGTGGATGGGAAACGCCATGCCGACAGGCTACGGCGAGGTCCGCCCCATCGCCTCGCCAACCGCGACGACGACGTCTCGTGGTGACGGCGAGTTCGCCATCGCGGCAACCGTCAGACCGGCATCGACCATTGCGTGACGCGTCGACGGTCCGAGCGCAACGAAGCAAGACGACGGTCCGTGTAGTCGTTGCTCGACGAAGGAACGAACGGCAGATCCGGAGGCGAACACCACGACGTCGGCGCCCATCACGACGCGTCGATCCTGCTGGTCGACGAGTTCACTCGTCGTCGCGTATCCCACAACGACGTCGACGACCCAACCCTTTGCACCAAGTTCGGTGGCAAAGTCGATCGACGGCTCTTGTGCGCCGACGACGAGCACACGACCAGAGCCATAAGGGAACTCCGTCGCAAGGCAGTGTGCGGTGGCACGCGACGGGACGAAATCGATCGGGCGACCGACCGCCTCCGCGGTCGCTGCTCCGACAGCTGCGATCTTGGGCGCCGAGTGCGACTGGTGCAGCGCTGAGCGAATCGATTCTGCGCCGTGCGCGGAGGTGACGATGACCCACTCGACGTCCGACATCGAGTCCGCCGCTCTCGTCAGAGCCGCCCCTCCATCCGTCGGCGGTCCGATGCGAATGAGCGCGACGTTTGTGACGTCTGCGCCAGCTGCGACCAGTGCGTCGAATAGCTCGGTCGAGGAACCCTCGGGTCGCGTGAGCACCACGCGCACTCCACTCAGCGTGACGGTCATTGGACTGCGCGAAGAGCTTCGCGGGCAAGCTCGCGTGCCACGTCGTGTGCACTCGACGACGTGATCGACCTCGACGACACGAACCTACGGGCATCTGCCTCGGGACCCGACGCCATGAACACCGACATCGTTCCGCCCACCACGTGTGCCCCGAGAGGCGCGGTGCAACCCGCACCAACCTCGGCAAGGAAGGTTCTCTCGGTCTCGACTGCGAACCTCGTCGCTGCGTGGTCGGCGTGTGCGATCAGTTGACGCACCCGGTCGTCGTCGGTGCGACACTCGACTGCCACACAGCCCTGGCCGACCATCGGAATGAATCGGTCGATCTCCAGACGTTCAGCGATCCGATCGGTCAGGCCGAGGATCTCGAGTGCGGCGGCGGCCATCACGATGGCCCCATCTGTCGGAATCTTCGTCAGTCTCGTCGTGATGTTTCCCCGCAGATCGACGAAGTTGAGGTCGGGCCGCACGGCGGACAATTGCGCGCGTCGGCGAACCGAACCGGTGGCCACCGTCGCACCAGTGCGCAAGTCCGACAATGTGGAGCCGACGAGGACGTCACGCGGGTCACGGCGTTCGCACCACGCAGCGACGACGAGTCCTTGCGCCTGCAGCGAGGGCAGGTCCTTTGCGGAGTGAACCGCCACGTCAGCCAACCCGTCGAGAACGGCGTGCTGCACCTCTTTCACGAACACTCCCTGACCACCGATCGTGTGCAACGGAACGTCCTGACGCTTGTCGCCGAGGGTGTCGACGAAGACGAGTTCGAAGTCCTCGCCGGTTGCGGTCTTCACCGCGTTTCCAACCACCTCTGCCTGGGTTCGCGCTTGTGCGCTCGACCGCGTGGCGATGCGGATCATTCGATGTCGAACAGGTCGCGCAGAGCATCCGAGATGCGCTCACCCTGCGGAGTGCCCGCATTGTTCTTCAACTGCAGCGACGGCGAATGCAACAACTTGGCGACGATCGACTTCGTCAACGCCTCGACCTCGTCACGCTGGTCCTTCGTCAACCCACCGAGTCGCGCGACGTATCGCTCGACTTCTGCCTGACGAATCTGCTCTGCACGCTCGTGCAGCTCGGCAATGAGCGGAGCGGCCTGGCGCTCGACCATCGACTCGTTGAATCGCGCAACTTCGGCCACGATGATCTTTCGTACGTCGTCGGTCTCCTGCGCTCGAGCGGCAAGACCTTTTTGTGCCCAATCGCGCAGGTGATGCAAGTCGCAGAGCGTGACACCAGGAAGGGTCCCGGCCGAATGTTCGACGTCGCGAGGAACGGCGATGTCGACGATCAACAGTGGTCGCCTGCCCGCTTCGGTGCGCGCCGCTTCGAGTGCTGCGGTCGACACGATCACGTCACCAGAACCAGTCGAGGTGAGGAGCACGTCGGCGTGAGCCAGTGCATCCTGCAATTCGGTGAAGTCGCGCACGGTCGCACCGACCGAGTCGGCGAGCTCACGTGCGCGATCGTGACTGCGATTGAGGACGACCACTTCGGCACGCGCATCGGCCGACAGTGCACGGGCGATCCCCGTTCCCATCTCGCCGGCTCCGATGACCACGACCTTCTTGCCTGCGAGCGAACCGAGAATCTCCGTCGCCATCTCCACGGCTGCATGCGAGACCGAGGCTGTTCCGCGACTGATCGACGTCTCCGTCCGCGCCCGCTTGCCGACTTCGAGGGCATGGCGGAACAACAGATTGAGCGTGGTCCGCGCAGACTCGACTCGCCGTGAGGTCTCCCATGCGGACTTGACCTGACCGACGATCTCCGATTCTCCGAGGACCGCAGAATTGAGCCCACTCACGACGCCGAACAAGTGGCTGATGGCATGGTCGTCGTGCTCGCTGAACAAGTGCGGCGTCAACTCGTCGGCGGTGAGACCAGACACCTCCTGCAACAGCTCGCGCACGTCCGCGAACGCGCCGTGGAACTTCTCTGCGACCACGTAGACCTCGGTGCGGTTGCACGTCGAGAGAATCACCGACTCGCGCACGCTGTCGCGCGACGTGAGCCCAACGAGGGCCTTGACCAACCGTTCGTCGTTCAGTGCGACGCGCTCGATCACGTCGAGCGGCGCGGAACGATGGTTGATTCCAAAGACCGCTATCGACACGCTGGCACCGCCTCGCGCTTGTCGTTGCCGGTGTCGCGGCTCAGCTGCTCGTAGTAACCGAGAATCTGCAGTTCGACTCCGAGGTCCACGCTGCGCACCGAAATCGTGTCGGGGACGGTGAGCACGACGGAGGCGAAATTGAGGATCGATCGCACGCCGGCCTTGACGAGGAGGTCAGCGGCTTGCTGCGCAGATGCCGGTGGCGTCGCGATGACCCCGATGGACACGTCCTGCGTGCGCACGATCGACTCCAGTTCGTCCACGTGTCGAACTTCGACACCGGCGATCGTGCGGCCGACCTTCGACGAGTCGATGTCCACAATTCCGGCGACGGGAAATCCACGCAGGGTGAAACCGCTGTAGTTGGCGAGTGCGTTGCCGAGGTTGCCGGCGCCGACCACCACCACCTTCCACTCGTTGTGCAACCCGAGCTCGCGCTTGATTTGGTAGACGAGATAGGCCACGTCGTAACCGACGCCGCGCGTGCCGTAACTGCCGAGATACGACAGGTCCTTGCGCACCTTGGCCGCATTCACTCCGGCGAGGGCAGCCAACTGGTCACTCGACAGTTGTTCGGTCCCCTCGCTGATCAGCCCGTTGAGGATCTGTAAGTAGACGGGCAACCTCGCGACTGCGGCGTCGGGAATTCGTCGGCGCCCCGTGGGAGCAGCAGCGGGTACGAGGTCGGCCACGGGGCAAGGCTATTCACTCGTGCAGGTTTTCACGAACTCCAACTAGTGTCTGCCTCCATGACTTTGGTCGCCCTCGCCGCGGGCAATGGCGTCAATTCGGCCCTTGCCGGAGCCGCCGCGCTGATCGCCTCGGCATTCGCCCTCAGCACCGCCGACCGTTGGCTGCGACGTGGACTACCCCACGAGCGGGCGTGGACGATCGCAATGACCCTCTTTGCACTTGGGTCGTTCTCGCTCTGGTGGGCAGAAAGCACCGGCTGGTCGATCGGGGTGTTCCGCCTGTTCTTCCTCACCGGGGCGGTGCTCAACGTCGCGTGGTTGGCACTCGGCACCATCTACCTTCTCGCCGGCACGCGCGTCGGCAACGCGGTGCAAGTTGCACTCGTCGCCATGTCCGGCTTCGCGACGAGCACGGTGTTGTTGGCTCCGACGAAGACCGACATCGTCGCCGACGAGTTCCCCACGGGTAAGGAGGTGTTCGGGGCCGCTCCGAGGATCCTCGCCGCGGTCGGCTCCGGAGTCCCTGCGCTCGTCATCATCCTCGGAGCACTTTGGTCGACGTGGCGCGTGCTGCGACGCAAGAATCCCTCGCTGTCGCCGCGTCACACGAGGGTGGTTGCACGTCCGTGGAGGCTGGCCTGCGGAAACCTGCTCATCGCGGCGGGAACGATCGTGTTGTCGCTGAGCGGCACGCTCGCGGCGCGCCTCGGAAAGGACCGTGCGTTCGCCGTCACATTGCTCGCCGGCGTCGTCGTGCTCTTCGTCGGCTTCCTCGTCGCCAGCAATTCGACGCGCCGTGCGTCAGTGCAGCGCGCGGCGCAATACCTTGCCGGTGCCACCGGTCGGTAACTCGCTCACGAACAACACCTTCGACGGACACTTGTAACGCGCCAGGTGGTCCTGGCAGAACTGCACCACCGAATCCTCGTCCATCGTCGATCCGGGCGTGGCGACGACGTACGCACGAACCGCCTCGCCAGTGTGCGGATGTGCGACGCCAACGACAGCCGCCTGGATGATGTCGGGGTGTGACACGAGCACCTGTTCGACTTCCGCCGGATAGACGTTGAACCCCGAGACGATGATCAGGTCCTTCAGGCGATCCACGATGTAGAGGTACCCGTCGTCGTCGCGCACACCGACGTCGCCGGTCTTCAACCATCCATCCGCAGTGAGCACCGCGTTCGTCGCCGCAGCGTCCCCGAGATAGCCGGCAAAGACGTTCGCTCCGCGAACCCAGATCTCGCCTTCGTCTCCTGGCTCCACTTCGTCGCCCGACTCATCGACCAGTCGCAACTCGACTCCATCGATCGGCTTGCCCACCGACCCGACCTTCAACTCGATCCCCATCGAGTTGGACACGACCGGAGAAGCCTCCGTCAGTCCGTATCCCTCGCGGATCTCGACGCCGAACTTGTCGCGCATCGCCACGATCGTCTCCTCGGGCATCTTGGCCGCACCAGTGAGTGCGATGCGCACGCTCGCAAGGTCGCTCGCGGCGAGGCCGGGAAGTTGGGCGAGCGCAGTCCACACCGGTGGAGCGCCGGGAACGACCGTCACCTTGCGCTCACGAATCGTGTCGACCGCAGTCGACGGATCGAAGCGCTGGACCAGCACGACGGAGGCCCCCCGGTACATCGAGTATCCGAGCATCACGTTCAACCCGAAGATGTGGAACACCGGGAGCACCCCGTAGACCACGTCGCTGCCACGCATCACCGTGTTGCGCTCCAGCTGTTCGAGGTTCGACTTCAGATTGCGGTGCGTGAGCATCGCGGCCCGCGGAGCACCTGCTGTGCCGCTCGTGAAGATCAGGGCGGCGACGTCGTTGCCGTCCACCTCGACGATCCCAGACGGTGAATGTCCGAGCAGCGTGGACATCTCGACGGCGGCGGGAATGTCACGACCTTCGGTCGCCACCACGAGCGCCAACTTCGACAGCTGACGCGAATCGATCGACTTCCAGGTGCTGGCTGCCACCGGGTCGACGAACACCGCCTTCGGATCGACGACGCGCAGTTCGCGTTCGATCTCCGCAGCCGGACTCACGACGTTCATGGGCACCGCCGTCGCGCCGACTCCGAGCGCGGCGAAGTAGGCAACGACGAAGGTGCTCGAGTTTCCGCAAATGAGTGCGACCGTGTCGCCGCGCGTCACGCCCGCCGCGGTAAGCGCACCCCTCACTGCAGCCACGCGTTCCCGAAGTTGTCCATAGGTCGTCGTCTCCCCGCGGTAGACGAGCGCGGGGGCATCGGCAGGATGACCTTCGATGATCGATGCGAGGTTGTTCATCGACTTATTGCGTGAGCGAGACGATTCCCGCAACGAAGATCGCAACGAGGAGCAAGGCAATGGCGAGCGTGGTGGCCGGACGCATGCCACGAGACTACGTCGTCGCGCCGCGGGCCTTCTGCCGAGACCGGGCCGTAGTTCCCCTAGCGGGGCTTGGACGTGAGCGAGACGGACGTCGACTGACCCGACCCCTCGTCGCGCGTGAGCACCACGAGATCGCTCGGGGCGAGGTCGAGTTCGCTCGCCGCAGAGCCACGGTCCTTGCACAGCGCCAACATCCCGAACGAGTCCACGACGAGACCGATACCGGCACCGATCTGGCCGAAGTTGCGCACCACCGGCATCGAGCGCACGATGCGCTCGCCGGTGCCGCGAGCACCGAGCGTCACGCGAATCGGCGACCCAAGTTCTGCGACGTCGTCGGGCGACACGTTGATCTGACAATTTCCGTAGCGATCGACCCACGTCACTTCGGCATGCAGCCCGTCGCCCTCCTGTCGCGGCAGGGGGACGATTCCAGGGAGCAACGTGTCGACGTCGATAGGCGTGCCGAGATCGGTGAGTGCGACCCCGTTGCACAGGTGTGCAGCGACGGGAGCGAAGATGTCCCGTCCGGCGAACGTGTCGCCTGGCGCGGCGAGGTGGTAGTCGGGCTTGTCGAGCACGACGGCCGAATCCGCACCGCCGGCCAATGCGACCCCCATCGACAACAAGCCGTTGTCCGGACCGATGAAGATTCCAGTCCCGCCCGCGACCGAAACCGCAATGGCCCGGCGATTTGTGCCGACTCCCGGATCGACGACGGCGAGCACGACGCCCTGTGGAACGTAGGAAACTGCACGCGCGAGCGCGAGCGATCCCGCGCGAACGTCGAACGGTGGAACCTCATGGGTGATGTCGATCACGCGCGCATGCGGCGCGATGTCGGCGATCACGCACTTGACGATGCCGACGAACTCGTCACGTGTTCCGTAGTCGGTGAGAAACGACACGGTGTCGAAGCGCTGCGTCATGGTGAACTCTCACGCTACGAGCGAAAAGCGACGCCAGAAAAGCGAATGGGCCGGTGCCAACCCCCCGACGGCACCGGCCCAAACGGCGCGCTCCGTGGAGCGCGACTCCCGGTTGGGGGGTAAACCCCGTCCGGTGTTCGTGACTTCGGACATACCTTACGCAGATTTTCGCGAGGTGCGAACCTCTTCGCAAAATATTTTTGAGTATCTTTCTCGCTGGTCGACCCGATAGTCAAGTCTCTACCGAGCGATTACTTTCCCATTTCCCGACTGCGTGCAATCGCTGCCCGAACCGTGCTCGTGATCGCCTGTCGCAGGCCGGCCCCCTCGAGGGCCTCGATCGCCGCGGCCGTGACTCCATTGGGTGAAGTGACCTTGGCTCGCAGGGCTTCTGGGGTCTCCCCCGTTTGCTGGAGCAAGCGTGCCGAGCCGACCAGGAGTTGGCGCACGAGGAGGTCGGCGACGTCGGTGGGGAGACCCTCGGCGACGCCCGCGTCGCGAAGGGCCTCGGCGAGCAAGAAGATGTATGCAGGACCGGACCCCGAGATGGCCGTGACCGCATCGATCAGCGACTCGGGGACCTCCACGACGACACCGACTGCACCGAGCACGTCACGAGCCCACGCGACGTCTGCTGGCGAGCAGGTCGACGACGCACAGATCCCCGCCGCACCTTCGCCCACGAGCGCCGGCGTGTTCGGCATCGCTCGCACGACGGCAGTTGACGAACCAGCGGCGGACTGCAAGGTCTCGACTCCCACGCCTGCGGCGATCGACACGACACGCGTCGCACCGGCTGCGGCCAGAGCACGACACACCTCCACCGCACCGGCCGGCTTCACGGCGACGACGCCCGCCACGCACGGTCCGATCTCGGCGGCAACAGAAACGCCCGGAAACTGCGCGCCGAGTGCCGCTCGGCGCTCCGCGGACGTCTCGACGATGGTCACGTTGCCTGCTGGCTCGCCTGCACGCAGCAGTCCCTCGACGAGCGCGGCGCCCATGTTTCCGCCACCAACGAACGTCACCCTGCCGACCGACATTGGGTTGAGGTTAGCGAGTCAGTCGTCGTCGGCGAATCGGGAGGCGAATCCGATTCGAATGAGCGACGGGAAGGCCTTCTCGACGATGTCGTAGATCGTGCCGACGATCCGGTCGAGTTCGGCCTCGCACACGAGGGCGAGTGGCAACTCTCCCCTCAAGAACAACGCGTCCTCTGCACCGATCGAAAAATGTGCGCCCACCAGCCTCTCGTTGCGTCGCAACACCGACTCATACAGGTGCTCGGCGTTTTCCTCCGGAGCCGGCATCACGTAGGTCTCGTAACGAAGGGTCCGTTGACCGAGGGTGATCCAGATGGTGGTGAACTCTTTTTCCTCGCCGCGCATGCGCACGTACCAACGGATCTCGTCACCCTCCGCACGATCGATGGCCACGATCGCGGTGTTCGAACCGCGAAGGTTCGCCAGCCACTCGTCGATGTTGCGCTCGAGGCGCGCGAGTGTGGAGTCGTCGAAGAGGTCGCTCACTAGCTACACGCCACGAGGTCGCGCGCCCGCAGGTCTGCGAACAGCGTGCGCGCCGTCGTGGCGGCAGCCTTCCACGAGTACTGCCGGGCTCGTTCTGCGGCCGCCGTACCCATCGACAGCGACACGAGTGAATCCCCGAGCAGCCGCTCGGTGAACCGCACGAACTGGTCCAAGTCTCGACCTGGCACGAGGAATCCGGTTCGCCCATGCTCGATCAAGTTGAGCAACCCGCCCACGCCGGTGGCCACGACGGGAACGCCGCAGGCGGCCGCTTCGAGTGCGACGAGTCCGAAGCTCTCGCTTCGCGATGGCACCAGCACGACGTCGGCGGCGCGATAGAAGGTGGAGAGCAGGTGGTGCGGCTGCGGTTCGTAGAAGAGCACCCGATCGGCGACGCCGAGCTCGTCGATGAGTGCACGAACGTGTTCGAGTTCCGCGGTGCCTTCCGCCCCGCTCGCTCCACCGACGACGACGAGACGAGCGGTGCGATCGGTGAGCGCTGCCAGCGTGCGCACCGCCACGTCGAGACCCTTGAGTGGCTGGATGCGTCCGACGAACAACAACACGTTGCCAGAACCCAGGCCGAGCGCGTGGCGTGCTCCGCGACGGTCGCCCGGCGAAAAGAACGCTCGTTGCACGCCCGGGGCGAGCACTTCGATGCGACCAGGCGCGGTTCCGTACAGCGACTCGAATTGCGTGCGCTCCTCGGTGCAGCTCACGAAGATCGCATCCGCGCAACCAATCACTTCCATCTCGGACCTATCGCGCTCGAGCGACTCGACGTCCCCGCCGAGGCTCTTCACGCGTGCAAAGGTGTGGAAGGTGGTGGCAAGCGGCAGGTTCAACTCGTGCTTCAGGCGATGGCCGGCAAGGCCCGACAACCAGTAGTTCGCGTGCACGAGGTCGGTGCCACCGTCACGCTCGATGTGCCACGCGACGCCGTCGGTGAACTCGTCCACGAGGTTCACAAGTTCGTCCTTTGGTGTGTCGATCGGACCCGCGTCCACGTGCACCACGCGATGGTGCGGTTCGACCTGCACAACGTCGGGTAGGGAGTCCTTCCAGCGACGGGTGTAGGTGGTGCACTCGACGCCTTGGCTCGCGAGCGACGAGACCAGTTCACGCACGTAGACGTTCATTCCTCCGCCATCGCCGATGCCCGGCTGGGCGAGCGGAGAGGTGTGCATGGACAGCACTGCGACGCGTTGCATCACCATTGAAACCTATCTACGGGATCGAATATTCCGCCGAGCGATTTGTCCGCACGGCTCAGGGCGCGACGTCGCCCGAGGTGAAGCTGCGATAGACCGCGATCAGGGTCTGCTTTTGTTCCTTGGTCAGTACCTCGTCGTTGGCGATCGCATCGACCACCGTCGGTTTGGCATCCTCGTTCGGATCGAGGATCCCCGCACGTTCATACAGTGACTCCGCGGAGATCTGCAAGGCCCGGGCCAACTGCTGCAGGATTTCAGCCGACGGCTTGCGCAACCCACGCTCGATCTGCGACAAGTACGGGTTCGACACGCCCGCAAGTCGGGCAAGGTCGCGAATCGACTGTTGCGCGAGCTCACGCTGTTGTCGGATGAAGTTGCCGACGTCGGGAAGTCGACGCTCCGTCACGATTCCGACCTACTCGCCAAGCAACGCATCGACGTTCGCGCCACCGTCTTTGTACCGGCGCACGAGTTCCTTCGTCAATGCATCGATGTCGTCGAACAGCGCACGGCGCTCCGCGGAGCGCGCGGATTCGAAGTGGGAGAGTTGGTCGATGACCGCATTGAGGCTGTCGACGTCGAGTTGGCGCAGCGCACCGAAGCCGATCGACTCGCACAGCTTCTCGAGTTCGACGACGAGTGGATGGTCGGTCGACACGTTCGTCTCGCGCGGCGGGCGCGCCGAGCCGCCGCCATGCTCCTGGCCGAACACCTCCGCCAGCCCACTCTCCACGTCGACCGCGGCGCCATTGGACTCTCTGCGACGCTGCTCGTCCCGGGCGAGATCGAGGCGCCCTTGGGCGAGCCGACGAACGAACGACACCGCGTCCTCTTGGGCCTGCAGTCGCGCGCGTTCGGCGCGAATCTCCTCCACCGACATCCGAGCGAAGTCCGTCATCGACATCCCCCCGATACAGGTGGCAACACGGCGACTTCGTCGTGCGCACTCACTGGGAACTCAGGTCCGGCGTTCTCGCCGTTGACCCACACCTTGCACGACTCGAGGACGGTGGCGAAATCGGGGCCGAATCTCTGGACCGCGATCGACAACACCTCTTCGACGGTCGATGCGTCGATCGTCTCGCGTGACGTGCCCGCCGCTTCGCGAGCCGAGGCGAACAGTCTCAGGTGAGCCACGGCCTCATCGTACCGTTGCCACTACCCTGCCTTGGAATGAAGTCGGCTCCCATCCGCGCGCGCTTCCTCGTCGTTCGCCACGGACAGAGCCTGTGGAACGTCGAACAACGCTGGCAAGGTCGTGCTGACATCGACTTGAGCGAACACGGCGTCGCACAAGCTCGTGCGGCGGCGGCCAAGCTCGGCGGATTCGACTTCATCGCATCGTCCACACTGCGTCGTGCGCTCGACACCGCGACGATCATCGCCGAACACCACGGCGTCGGCCCGGTGCATGCGGACGAACGACTGTGCGAGACCCACGTTGGGCCCTGGGAGGGACTCACGGTGCACGAGATCGAGGCCAACTGGCCCGGATTTCTGGCTGCGCGACGCAAGCCCGACGGGTTCGAATCCGACGACAGCATCATGGGGCGCATGTCGTCCGCGCTCGTCGAGCTTTCCCAACACTGTGACGGCGGCACCGGGATGATCGTGAGCCACTCCGGCGTCATCCGCACCATGCGCCACCTCCTCGAGGTTCCCAATCCGCGGCTCGCCAACCTGTCGGGTTCGTGGTTCTTCGTCCACGCCGACGACACCGTCTCGGCCGGCGACATCGTGACCGTCATCGACGAACACGACCTCGGCGAAGCACTGTAGGTTTGTCGCGCATGCTGGGCCGCGGACTCGACGACTCCTTCGATCCGGAGATCCGACGCAACATCACCGCCGTCACCGCGGCGCGCCTCGTCACCAACGCGTGCTACCGCTTCGCCCCACCGTTCCTCGCGATCATCGCCAAGGGCTTCGACGCCTCGATCGAAGACATCGGCATCGCAGTTGCGATCTCCGAGTTGACCGGCCTCACGTCACCGATGGCGGGACGACTCGTCGATCGCCTCTCGCACCGCACGTCGATGTTGCTCGGCCTCGTCGGCACCGCGCTCGGATGCGTGATCGCAGCTCTCGCCCCCAACCTCTTCACCTTCGGCGTAGGGATCGCGGTCCTCGCCCTCACCAAGCAGAGCTTCGACCTCGGTCTCGGCTCGTGGATCGCAGACCACGTGAAGTACGAGCAACGCGGGCGAATCGTCGGCCTCACCGAGACGTCCTGGGCGCTCGGACTGCTGGTCGGTGTGTCGGCGATGGGACTCATCACCGCGGTCTCCTCGTGGCGCGTCGCCTACTGGGTCGGCATAGCGATGCTTGCCTGGTTCGTCCTCGTCATCGGTCGACGTGTGAACGCACAACCCCGAGCCACGCACGTCCACGTGCACGGTGCGCCGCGACGCATCACCGGTCACGCATGGTTCGCAGTTGCGACCATGTTCTGCATCATGGCGAGCGCCCAGAACCTGTTCGTCACCTTCGGCGCCTGGTTGGAGGACGACTTCGGTTTCGGCGCCGCACGAATCTCAGCGATCGGTTTCCTCGTCGGAGGAATCGAATTGTTCGCCTCGACGTCGTCAGCAAGGCTCACCGACAGATGGGGCAAGGAACGCAGCATCGCCATCGGTGCACTCGTCATCGCGCCCGCGGGAATCGTGCTCGCCCTCGGCGGGTCGAACCTCGTCGTCGGCGTCACAGCGATCATCATCTATTTCATGGGCTTCGAGTTCTCCGTCGTCAGCCTGCTGCCGGTCGCCACGCAACTCGTGCCGAACAACCCAGGGGCAGGACTCGGCTGGGTGCTCGGCGCGGGCACCGTCGGCCGTGCAGTCATGGCTCCGATCGCCACGACTGGCTATGCGAACTATGGAATCGGTGCGCCCGCTCTCGTCGGAGCGGCGTTCGGCGTGGTCGGCGCGCTGTGTATCTCGTCTTTTCGCCGTCGTGGCGGCGCACACCTCGGCTGATCAGCCGCGATAGCCGTTGGTGATCGGCAGTCGCCGGTCCTTGCCGAACGCCTTGCGGGTGACGCGAACACCGGGAGGACCCTGACGACGCTTGTATTCGTTCACGTCGACGAGTCGAGCGATGCGACGAACGAGCGCCTCGTCGTGACCCATCGCAATGATCTCCGATGCGGTGCGGTCACGCTCGACGTACAACTCGAGGATCGGATCCAACACCTCATACGCCGGTAGCGACTGGTCGTCGCGCTGGTCGGGACGCAACTCGGCCGACGGAGGCTTGGTGATGATGTCGCGCGGGATCACCTCGCGACCGGCACGCGCGTTGACGAATTCGCACAATTCATAGACGGTCGTCTTCAGCAGGTCCTTGATCACCGCGTATCCACCGACGGAGTCTCCGTACAACGTGAAGTAGCCGACGGCAAGCTCGCTCTTGTTCCCGGTCGTGAGCACCATCCAGTTGAACTTGTTCGACAGCGCCATGAGCGTCGTTCCACGGACTCGGCTCTGCAGGTTCTCCTCCGTCAGGTCGGCGACCTTCCCCGCGAACGACTCCGCGGTCATCTCGAGATAGGCAGAAAACGCCGGTTCGATGGAGATCGTGCGCAACTCGACTCCGAGGTTGGCCGCCAACGTTGCGGCATCCGTGCGGGATCCCTCGCTCGAGTAACGCGATGGCATCGACACCCCGTGGACGTGTTCTGCGCCAAGTGCATCGACGGCAATCGCCGCAACGAGGGCCGAGTCGATTCCGCCAGAGAGACCGATCACCACGTCGGTGAATCCGTTCTTGCGCACGTAGTCGCGCGTGCCGACGACGAGCGCCCCGTAGACCTGGGCGAGATCGCCAAGTGGCTCGACGAGCGTTGCCGATGCACGGGTGGTCCCGCGCGGCTCGTCGGTGAGCTCGATGACGCGCGCTTTCGCCCGCGGCTGTGCGGCGGGCAGCTCGATGGACGTGACGAGCAGTTCCTCGGCGAACTGCGCCGCTCGCGCGACGACCGCACCGGTCGCATCGACGACCATGCTCCCGCCGTCAAAGACGAGTTCGTCTTGACCGCTCATCTGGTTGACGTATGCCACGGCGCAGGAATTGTCTCGCGCGCGCTCGGCGATCATCGCCACGCGCTCCTGCAAGCGCCCGCGATGGAACGGGGACGCATTGATGCTCACCGCGAGCGTCGCGCCAGCGCGCGCCTGGGCGGCGACCGGTCCGACCGGGCTCCAGATGTCCTCGCAGATCGTCACGCCGACGAGGGCTCCACCGATGCGGTAGATGGTCGCTGCATCGGCCGCATCGTCGCCAGGGGTGAAGTAGCGCTCCTCGTCGAACACGCTGTAGTTCGGGAGCAGGTTCTTGTAGTAGCGATGCACGATCCGTCCGCGGTGGCAGATCGCCGCCGCGTTGTACAACACGCCGTCAGAACCGTCGACGAACCCGACCACCGCAATGCAGTCGCCGGTCTTGGCGGCAAAATCCTCGAGCCAGGTCTGGTTGTCGGCGACGAATCCAGCCTTCAACACGAGGTCCTCGGGTGGATAGCCCGTGAGGGTCAGCTCGGGGAACGCGACGAGGTCGCAGCCGGCAGCGTCGGCCTCAAGGTAAGCAGCGAAGGCCTTGCCGGCGTTGCCCTTCACGTCGCCGACGACGGGATTGACCTGGGCGAGACCAATCGTCAGGGTGCGGGAAGTCGTGTTCGCCACATGATCAGGCTACGACCGACCGCGAGGAGGCCGAGTGGAACTTCACACGCCGTTCACATTCGGGCAACGGGTGGGAAACGGCACTCTGTTTGACTTGTCCGCGTACCTGAGCCAGGCCAATGCCTGGCTCTCAACCGGAAGGAACACCATGCCATATCAGGCCGAATACATCTGGATGGACGGACATCAGCCGACCCCGATGCTGCGCTCCAAGACCAAGATCCTGGACAACTCCGTCAAGACACCACCGATCTGGGGCTTCGACGGATCCTCGACGGAACAGGCGACGGGCGACCGCTCGGACTGCATGTTGCTCCCGGTGTTCACGTGTCCCGATCCGCTGCGCGGCGGCAAGAACATCCTCGTGCTGTGCGAGGTGCGTCTCGCCCAGACCGGTGAGCCACACCCGACCAACACGCGCGCCAAGTGCGCGGAGACGGCCAAGAAGTTCGCCGCACACCAGATGATCTTCGGCATCGAGCAGGAATACACGATGATGCGCACGAACGGTCGCCCCTTCGGTTTCCCCGAAGAAGGTGGCGAGCCCGGCCCGCAGGGTCCGTACTACTGCGGCGTCGGCGCAGGCCGCGTCATGGGCCGCGAGATCATCGAGGAGCACACGTGGGCGTGCATCGAAGCTGGTCTCATGATCGAAGGCACGAACGCAGAAGTGATGCCTGGTCAGTGGGAATACCAGATCGGCGCTGCTGATGCACTCACGGTGAGCGACCACCTGATGGTCGCACGCTGGTTGATCGAGCGCATCGCCGAAGACCACGACGTCGTCATCTCGCTCGCCGCAAAGCCACAGAAGGGTGACTGGAACGGAGCCGGTGCGCACACCAACTTCTCGACCAAGGCAATGCGCTCGAGTTACGAGGCCATCGAGGCCGCGTGTGAGGCGCTCAGCAAGAGAGTCGACCAGCACGTGAACAACTACGGCCACGACATCGAGAGCCGCCTCACTGGCAAGCACGAGACCGCCCCGTACAACAAGTTCAGCTTCGGCGTGTCGAACCGCGGCGCATCCGTGCGCATCCCGTGGCAGGTCGCCCGCGACCGCAAGGGCTACGCCGAGGACCGTCGTCCGAACGCCAACTGTGACCCATACGTCGTGACGCAGTTGCTCCTCGACACGGTCTGCTCGAACGAAAAGACCCCTGCCAAGGCGGCCGCGAAGAAGCCCGCGGGCAAGAAGCCAGCCAAGAAGGGCAAGAAGAAGTAGTTCGACCACTTCGCAACGGCACCGAGGATCCGGTTCCTCGGTGCCGTTGTTTCATTTGAGGGGCAGACTGTAACGGTGACGTCGATGCAGGAACAGCAGCGGGACTACGTCCTGCGCACGGTCGAAGAACGTGGGATCCGTCTCGTTCGTCTGTGGTTCACCGACGTGCTCGGCAACCTGAAGTCCTTCGCCATCAGTCCGGCGGAGATGGAGAACGCACTCAACGACGGGATGACGTTCGACGGCTCCTCGATCGACGGCTACAGCCGCATCCAGGAAAGCGACGTGCTGGCACTCCCCGACGCCAACACCTTCGAGGTGTTGCCGTGGGTCGACGCAAAGGGTGCCGAAGCCCGCGTATTCTGCGACATCGCCAAGCTCGACGGCACGCCGTTCCATGGCGACCCGCGCCAGGTGTTGCGTCGCAACCTGCGTCGCGCACGCGACATGGGCTTCGACTTCTACATCGCTCCCGACATCGAATACTTCTACTTCGCTCCCCCGGGCTCGTCGGCGACTCCGGTGCTCCTCGACCAAGGCGGCTTCTTCGACCTGACGAGCACCGACATCGCCAGTTCGTTGCGCAAGGAGACCATCCGCACGCTCGAGACGATGAGCATTCCCGTCGAGTACAGCTTCCACGAAGATGCACCGAGCCAACACGAGATCGACCTGCGCCACACTGACGCGTTGACCATGGCCGACAGCGTGATGACGTTCCGCTTCGTGGTCAAGGAGATCGCTGCACTGCACGGCGTGCATGCGACGTTCATGCCCAAGCCACTCGAGGCGATCCAGGGATCGGGAATGCACCTGCACCTGTCGTTGTTCTCGGGCGAACAGAACGCCTTCCATAGCGACGACGATCCGTACAACCTCTCCCAGACGGCCAAGCACTTCATGGCGGGGCTGTTGCGCCACGCCGCCGAAATCACCGCGGTGACGAACCAGACCGTGAACAGCTACAAGCGCCTCGTGCCTGGCTTCGAGGCTCCCGTGCACGTTTCGTGGGCGCGCAACAATCGCAGTGGACTCATTCGCGTACCAATCCCCAAGCGCAGCAACGAAAGTGCCACGCGCATCGAATACCGCTCGCCAGATCCGGCCTGCAACCCATACCTGGCGTTCTCCGTCATCCTCGCTGCAGGTCTGCGCGGAATCGAGGAGCAATACGAATTGCCTCTCGAAGCCGATGCGAACCTCTTCGAGATGGACGACGACCTCGTCGACAAGCTCGGCATCCAGCAGCTTCCGCAATCGCTGTCGGATGCCCTGCGCACGATGGAGTCCTCGACACTCGTGGCTGACGCGCTCGGTGAGCACATCTTCGAATGGTTCCTGCGCAACAAGCGCGACGAATGGCGCCGCTACAAGACCCACATCAGCCAGTTCGAACTCGACCGGTACTTGAAGCAGTTATGAACCGCCGTAGTGACCAGCCCTCAGGCGCTCTCGACAACCTGGTTGCGGTGTTCCCGACGCCCGCACCCGTCGATCTCGCCCGAACCTTGGATCTCGCTGGCTACCGCTGGAAGGCCGTGGCCACACCGGACGACGTCGCCAAGGGTGAACCGTCCGACGGATGGGCCGGCGCGGTCGTGTCCTGCGACGCAGATCCTGAGGGTGGTTGGGCGATCTGTCGCAGTCTGCGCAAGCGCGAGGTTCCGGTGGGGCGCATCATCGTGCTCGTCACCGGTGCACAGTTGCCCGACTTGGAATTGCGCGACGACTTGTTCGACGACTTCTGCCTCGCTCCCTTCCATCCGCGCGAACTCGAGGCTCGCCTTCGCCACTTGTTCTTCACGCATCACGTCGCGGGCCATCATTCCTTCGTCGAATACGCAGGGCTCGTGCTCAACCTCGAGACCTACCAGGCTTCGTTCGGTGGCTCGCCACTCGATCTCACCTACATGGAATACGAGTTGCTCAAGTTCCTCGCCCAGAATCCCGGCAAGGTCTTCTCGCGAGAGACGCTGCTGTCGCGCGTGTGGGGATACGAGTACTTCGGTGGAGCACGCACGGTCGACGTCCACATCCGTCGATTGCGCGCGAAACTGGGCGAAGAGCATGCCAATTTGATCCAGACGGTGCGCAGCGTCGGCTATCGCTTCGGCCAATCGAAGTGGTCGCGCTGACTAACGCAGCGCGCCGATGATCGTCACCACGCCGATGCCGAGAAACAGCGCCGCGGCCACGCGCTGAATCAACCTCAGTGGCACCACTCGCTGCAACCACGACCCGAGCAATACTGCAAGGCCCGACACTCCGGACAGCGCCGCGATGGCTCCGACGCCAACTGCGATCGGATCGTCGAAGCGTGCGGCGAAACCGGCGGTGGCTAACTGCGTCAGGTCGGCGAACTCGGCGACGGCTATCACGCTCGCCGCAGTCCATGCGATGCGCACAAAGCTTCGCGCGTCCGGCGTGTCACGCACCTCGTCATCGTCTCCCTCACCGGCACGCCAGGTGACGAGACCGCCGACCAGGAACAATGCACCGACGGCAAGTTGAATCGGTCGTTCAGGAAGGTTGGCAAGGGCGGATCCGAGCAGCACCGCAATGACGACGTGCAGTCCATATCCACAGCTCACCCCGACCCACACGGGGAGCTTGCGCTTGAAACGCGTCGACAACAGGAGTGTGGCGAACATCGTCTTGTCGGGCAACTCGGCGAAGAAGATCGCGACGAAGGTGACGAGCGCGTGGCGAACCATCAGCGACCGATGGCCACTGCTTGCATCTTCGTCGCCACTCGACGATGCGTCGTGAGCATTTCATCGACCCTGGTGCTCACGAGCTGACCGTTCGACACGATCGACGTGCCGTGGACGATGGTGTGTGTGGCCGCGGTCGGTCCGCAGCGCAGCCACGCCTCGATCGGGTCGGCGATTGCACCCGCAAACAGCGGGCCAGTGAGCGACCAGACCGCGATGTCACCGACCGCGCCGACAGACAACTCGCCGATCTCTCCGATGCGGCCAAGACAACCCGCACCACCACGCGTGGCGACCTCGAGAGCCATGCGGGCGGTTCCTGCGTCTGCCCCGCTGCGCAACTTGGCGAGCAACATCGCCTGACGCGCCTCGAGCCACAACGATGCGGAGTCAGCCGACGACGAGCCATCGACCCCGAGGCCGACGTGCACGCCTGCGGTGCGCAGGTCGACAACGGGCGAGATGCCCGAGGAGAGGATCATGTTGCTGCTCGGACAATGCGCCACGCCGATGCGGGCACGTCCGAGGCGCGCAACCTCGTCGGCGTTCGGCATCACGCAATGTGCGACCCATGCTCGATCGGTGCACCACCCGGTGTCTTCGAGGTAGTCGGTCGGCCTGCACCCGAACGTCGAGAGTGAAAACTCGTCGTCCTCTGCATTCTCGGCGAAGTGCGTGTGCAATCGCACGTCGAGTTCCTCGGCGAGTCGCGCGGAATCCACCATCAACTGCTTCGTCACGCTGAACGGACTGCACGGGGCGAGCGCCACACGCACCATCGCACCGAACGAGCGATCGTGGTGGCGTTCGACTGCGGCCTTCGACTCAGCGAGGATCACGTCGTGGTCCTGCACCACCGAATCCGGAGGCAGTCCACCGTCCTTCACCGACAGCGACATCGAGCCACGCGTCGGATGGAAGCGCACACCAAGATCGCGCGCGGCGGCGATCTCCGCGGACAACAGGTCGCCACCACCCTTCGGATGGACGTAAAGATGATCGGTGGATGTCGTGCAACCAGACAGGGCGAGTTCGGCGAGGCCGATCCAGGCGGAGACGTGTGCGGCCTCTTCGTCCAACGTGCTCCACAACGGATACAGCGTCTTCAACCATCCGAAGAGTGCCGCGTTCGTCATCGGCGGAAATGCGCGCGTCAGGTTTTGATACAGGTGGTGGTGGGTGTTGATCAACCCCGGGGTGACGAGGCAATCGGTCGCGTCGATGATGCGATCGGCTTGCGGCTCGGAGCCCGCCGCGCCGACATGTGAGATCAGTCCATCGGTGACGGCGACGAAGCCACCCGGGATCTCGGTGCGCTGTTCGTCAACGGTGGCAACGAGCGTTGCGTTGCGAACGAGGAGGTCTGCGCGCGCGTTCAGCCGTTTAGCTCGACGAGCTCACTGCCGTTGTGGCGGATCTCGGCATCACGGTGGAGGAAAAAGCCGATTGCTGCCGCGAGTCCGGCGGTGGTGAGACCCACGACGACGGGGAATGCGAGGAGGGCTACGACGATGATGACTGCACCTGGCATGGTTCCTACCGTAGTGGCTTGTACGCCCAGGCCTCGATCTCGACCGCGCCACCAAACGGCAACGAGGCGACGCCAATCGTGCTGCGTGCCGGACGGGAGTTCCCGAATCCTGCGACATATGCCGTGTTAAAGCTGGCGAAGGTGTCCATGTCGGTCAAGAAGCACAACGTCTTCGACACGTCGCTCAGGTTCGCGCCGACGCTCGCCAGTTGACCCTTCAAGTTCTCGATCGCCTTCGTCGTCTGGGCGGCGACGCCACCTTTGACGACCTTGCCGTCGGCGATGCCGAGCTGACCCGACACGATGATCCAGTCCCCTGCACGCACGACCGGTGTGTACGGTCCGAGCGGCTTGGCGGTCGGTGCAGCCTTCGAGGTGCTCGTCTTCTTCGACGGCTTCTTGGTCTTGGCCGCGCCTGTGCGCGTGGCCTTCTTCGGCGTCGCCTTCTGTGCGACCTTCGCTCTTTTCTTCGTTGCCATGCGTCAAGCGTAGACGCTGTCTCGGCACCTACGATGATCGCGTGCTGAGCCGACGCGCATTTCTCTCCTCGGGACTCGTCGCACTTGGGTTCGTCGCGGGAACACCGACGCTCACCTCGTGCTCGTCGAGCGGAGACGACGCAGGCGAAGAACGATGGCAGATCGTCCAACGCTTCCCACAGGTTCTCGTGCCGGGCGAACTTCGGCTGCCGATCTCACTCGCCGACCAGGCTGGGCTGCTCGCCGATGGCGACCTCCCCGCGACGCTGACGGCCCGACTGCTGAATGCAGAGACAGGCGCCACGGTGGCGAGTGATCTCGTCGCCACGCGACACGACGCGGGGCTGTCGATTCCCTACTGGCCGTTTCGCGTGAACGTCACCGACGTCGGTCTCTACTCGCTCGTCGTCGACGGCGGACCGCAAGACGGGGCTGCGGTGCAGGTGCTCGACCCGAGTGCCGTCACCATTCCACTCGTTGGTTCAACCCTTCCCGCATTCGACACGCCGACTGTCGACGATGCGCGCGGCGTGAACCCGATCTGCACACGCACCCCGGAGCCCTGTTCGTTCCACGACGTGACGCTCACCGATGCGCTTGCATCCGGTCGACCCGTCATCTATCTCATCGGCACCCCGGCACACTGCTCGACTGGGACGTGCTCACCCGCCCTGGATGGTCTGCTCGAACTGAGAGACGAGTTGTCTGCGTCGTATGCGATCGTGCATGCAGAGGTCTACACGGATGACACCGCGACGCAGGTTGCGCCCGCGGTCACGAGTTATGCGATGACCTACGAGCCGGCACTGTTCGTCACGGGACCAGACGGAACGATCGTCGAACGACTTGATGCGGTGTTCGATTTGGTCGAACTGCGCGAGGTCCTGCTCAGCTAAAGCTGTTGCCACAACCGCAGGTGCGGGTGGCGTTCGGGTTGTTGATCTTGAAACCCGCGTCCGTGAGACCGTCCTGGTAGTCGAGGCTTGCACCGACCAACAATTGCGACGACGCCTGGTCGACGACGACCTTCACGTCACCGAAGCTGAGCGTCTGGTCGTCCTGGGCGAAGTCGCCGTCGAAGAACATCTCGTAGGAAAAACCCGAGCATCCGCCTGGGCGGACGGCGACGCGCAACGCGAGATCGGTCGCGCCCTCTGCCTGGAGCAGTTCCTTGACCTTTGCAGCGGCTGAATCAGTAAGGGTGATCATGAAGTCAGACTACAGCCGACGACGATCGGTTTGCCAAGCACTGCACGGCGAAACGGCCAATTCAACGGTAGGTTCTTGGCCATGACCGGCCGCGTCGTGCCGCCCCCGTCCGCCGACGAGGTTCGCAACCTCTTGCGCGCCGTGATGGACCCCGAGCTCGGTGACAACATCGTGGACCTCGGCATGGCCGGTGACGTGACGGTGTCCGACGAGGGCATCGTGTCGATCGGCATGAAGCTCACGATCCGGGGCTGCCCGCTGCGGGTGCAGATTCGTGACGACATCGAGTCCCGCCTCACGACGCACCCCGGCGTCACGAAGGTGAAGATCGACTGGGGCGAGATGACCCCCGAGGAACGTCAGGCCACCATGACCCGCGCGCGCTGGAACGCTCGCGAGCAAGCCGGCGACACCCAGGTTCCACACAACGCCCGTGTGCTCGCGATCGCGAGTGGCAAAGGTGGGGTCGGCAAGAGTTCCGTCACCGTCAACCTCGCGGCCGCGCTCGCCTCGCTCGGCCACACGGTGGGTGTGCTCGATGCGGACATCTGGGGTTTTTCTATTCCACGAATGCTCGGCATGTCGGATCGCCTCGAGGCACGGCGCATCGAGGGTTCGGAGAAACCCAAGATCGTTCCCAACGAGCGGCGCATCGGCGACGGCGTGTTGAAAGTCGTCTCCACCGGGATGCTCGTCGACGACGAGGAGACGGCGTTGATGTGGCGCGGTCTGATGTTGACGAAGGCAGTCGAGCAATTCCTCAACGACGTGCACTGGGGAGACCTCGATTACCTCCTCATCGACATGCCGCCGGGGACGGGCGACGTGCAGATGGGTCTCGCTCGCATGTTGCCGCGCACAGACCTGATCATCGTCACCACACCTGCGGTCTCGGCCCAGAAGGTCGCGGTGCGCGCAGCGGACATGGCGCGACGCAGCTTCCTGCGCGTCGCCGGCGTGATCGAGAACATGAGCGCCTTCACCTGCGAACACGGCACCTCGTATCCACTCTTCGGTGCAGGTGGCGGCCGAGCGCTCGCCAACGACATCGGTGCGGAACTGCTCGGTCAGATTCCCCTGGAGCCGGCGATGGCCCACGGAGGCGACGTCGGCGAACCGATCGCCATCACGGGAACCTCGGCGGCAGCAACGGCATTCGCCGAAATCGCCCGCCACATCGTGGCGACGACGGTCAGTGCAGCCGAACTGAGTGCATGTTCGGCCCGAGACGACAGCGTGGTCGCCGTGGCAGTCCGCGGTCAGTCGCGGTAGTCCACGTCTCCCGGCATCGCTACACCGATCACCTTGCCCTCGGAATCGACGCGCAGCTGCGGCAAGATCGTCTGCGGGACGCCGATCGAGCGCGCGGCCTCGAGCGCACCGGCAGTTGTGTCGTGTGCGGCGAGAAACTCGAGATTGCGGGTCGTCGGCGGCAACATCACGAGCTCGCCTCGTGTGCTGCGCTCTAGAGCGTCGTTGGGCGTCACCCACAGGCTGTTGATCGTCTCGCGATCGTCGTGCAGGGGCTCCTGGCCCTCCGGCATCGGGGCGAGAAAGAACCGTGTGTCGAATCGACGGGGCTCCCCAACCGGCGTGATCCAGTGACTCACGTAATACATCGAGTTCGTGATCAGTCGAAGGTGCTCTCGACGACACAACTCGACGAGCGACACCGACGTGTCGTGCACGTGATGGCGGGCGTGGGCGAATCGCTCCGCCGACGCCTCATCATCGAATCGAATCGGGTGTAATCCACCCTCCGGTCTGGCGAGCAAGACGCCTGCTTCCTCGAAGCACTCGCGGATCGCGGCGATCCAGAACGCGAGCCCGCCGGATGGAACGCCGAGGATCGCACTCGCCTCGGCGTCGCTCAGGTCGTCGCACACCGACTGCAACTCGCTCGTGTCGTCTGCCGCATCCACGCGACCCCCGGGGAACACGTACATCCCCTTGGCGAACACGGCATTCATCGTGCGCTGCAACATGAACACTTCGAGACCGTTCAACGGATGGTCACGAACCAACATCACGGTCGCCGCCGGGCGCACGGGGACGGCGGTCGGATCGAAGTCCTGACTCACGACGCGACCCGTCTGCTGCGCGACAACACCCACGCCCCGAACACGGCGATCACACTTCCGAGGATGGCGAGTGGTGCAACGTCCTCGTCGTTGACGAACACACCGAGCACAAGGGACACGGCGGGCATGAGATACAGACTCGCCGATGCGCGCGTGGAGCCGATGCGACCGGCGAGGGTGACCATCGCAAAGTGCGCGAGTGCGGTACCGAGCACGCCAAGCGCCACCATCGCGGCGAACGCGTGCCAGGCGAACGGTCGATCGTTGTTGACGAACGAGGTGATGCCGAGTGGTGCGAGCAACACGACGGCGACGATCTCCGCACGCCACAGTACCGAGAGCGATCCATATCGCTGTTGGAGCGGTGAGGCGATGTTGAGTGCAAACCCGTACATCACGAGAGCAAACACGATGAGCGCCACACCGAACGCACTCGACGAACCCTCCCTCACCGTCGGCAAAGCGATGAGCACCACTCCCCCGGTGCCGATCGCAAGCCCCGCGATCTGGCCACGCGGAGGCAACGATCGGGTGATCACGGCCGCGACCAGTGCGGCAAAGATCGGTGTCGCGCCATTCAGCATCCCCGTCACGCTGCTCGTCACGTGCTGCTCGGCATACGGAAATACCGTCAGCGGTGCCGCGAGCCAGACGACGCCGAGCAAGGCGATCTTCGGCCATGCCGCCGACTCCACCTTGACGCGCGACTTGGGAATGAAGGTCAGCGTGAGGCAACCGAACAACACGCGCATCGGAGTGATTAGGCCCGGAGCGAAGGAATCGAGACCGACGGCGATGAAGTAGAACGAGCTGCCCCACACGAGCCCGGGAATGACGAGGAGCACCCAGTCGAGTGGCTGCAACGTGGCAACCTCGGCTGCGCGGCGTCGCTCGGCGACCGACTCAGTCACACTTGTCTTTGCGCATTTCGCGATAGTCGCGAGCGGCACCCTCGAGCGGCTCGACTTCGAGCGTGACGCCGTCGATGGCGGCTACTCGACATGACGCTCCCGCCACGAGTGGCGTCGAGCGATTGGTCCGCGCACGCCACTGTGCTCCCTGCAGCTCGACGAGCCCGTCCGGAGCCACGTCGCGCACCACCACGCCTTCGAGACCGATCATCCACTGTCGACCAATCGTCGGTGTGGCAAAGCGCGTGCGCACCATCGACGGCATGCCGACGATGAACGCGAGTGCCATCATGGCGATCCCGCTGCCGAGCGTGAGCCACGACAAGCGCATCGACGAACCGTCGATCGGTCGATAGAGCGAGAGCGACGCGACGACGAAAAGGGCGAGCCCGATCCCCGTCCACAACCTCGGCACACCGACCTGGACGTCGATCGCGAACGCGACGACTGCGGCGACGATCAGTGCGACGGCCCAACCACGCACCGGCAACTCTGAAAGCCCGTAGGTGCCGAAGGCTGCACAGATCGCACCGACCGATCCGGCGATGCCGATACCGGCGGTGAAGAACTCGAACACGAGGAGCGACAGTCCGATGGCGAACAGCAGATACGCAACGGGAACGCTCGCGACCGTGTGCATGAGCTGGCCGACGAGACCCAGCTTGAAGAATCGAGCGGTCGCCGCATCCAAGACCAGCTGTCCGGAGGAGTCCAGCGTCTCGACCGTGGTGTCGAGCGTGACGCCGTCGATCGTCAGACCATCGAGTGCGTACAACATATTGCGCACGACCGGCACGCCCTCGTCCTTCTTGTCATAGGTGAGTGCACCTGCGTCTCTCGCTTCGGCGAAACCGAGGCTGGATGTGCGAAGGGTTGCGTTTGCATCACCAAAACTCAGCTCCTCGCCGTTCACGGTGAGCAACTTGCCGGTGTAACCGATGCGTGCCCCAGGCGCCATCGCCGACACGTCGGCGACGGCGAGCAACTGTGCGGACAATCCATAGGCACGGGCTCCCGTCGGTCCAACCCACACGGCGACGGGGATCTTGGCCGCGGCCACGTTCTGCAACATCTCGGCGAACCGCTCCGTCGACACGACGGCGCCGCGAGAGTTCACCTGCAGTACCACCGCTTGGGCACCGTTGGTCGCCGAGCGCTCGAGTGCCGCTTCGATCTCGTCGACGACGACGTGGTCGATCAGTCCGCTCACCGCAACGACGTCGACGGGCGCGAGGTCCTCGGCCGACTCCGCATTCGCAAGCTGTGCACCCTGCACCACGGAGGCGACGACCCCGAGGACGAGCACTGCCCAACGCGCCGTAGTGGGTAACCTGCGCATTGAAACCTCCGGAGGATGCGTGACCGTTGACGAATTGTTCGCCTCATCCCGCACGATCATCGTCGCTGGGAAGGGCGGAGTTGGCAAGACAACGGTATCTGGCGCCCTTGCCCTCGCTGCAGCGCGACGAGGACGTCGCGTGCTGTACGTCGAGCTCGACGGCAAGCCGATTGCGCCGATCCTGCGCAGTGGCGAGGGGCACATCATGACGATGACACTCACGGCCGGTGATGCACTCGTCGACTACCTCGAGCACCACGGTCTCGGCCGGCTCGCGCGACGATTCGCCTCGACAGGGATCCTTGACGTGATCGCCGCCGCGGCTCCAGGTCTCGACGACCTCCTCGTGCTCGGGCGCATCAAGGCCCTCGAGCGTGACCAAAACGTCGACCTGATCATCGTCGACGGACCGGCGGCGGGACACGCGCTCACCTTCCTGCGCGTCGCACACGGCATCCGTGGGGGAATCCGCACGGGTTTGATCGCCAACCAGGCCGCAGAGGTGAGCGAGTTCCTCGCCGATCATCGAAGATGCAGCGTCGTCATGGTCACGCTCGCGGCCACGACCCCCGTCACCGAGACGGTCGACACTGCACTCACGATCGAAGACGAGATCGGCGTTGCCCTTGGTCCGATCGTCGTCAATCGTCAACTTGCACCAGACGACGCCGACGGCGAGCCGTGCACCTCACCCGTGCTGCGCGCCAGCCTCGAGTTCGCTCGCTCGCGTCGCGCAGTGCAGCTCGAGTCGATCGCCACGTTGCACGAGCTCCTCCCGCTGCCGCGCATCGATCTTCCCGAGGTCGACCAGGGCGACGTGATCGACGTCTTGGCACGCACCATTGCCGAAGTAAACGAGGCGACCTCGTGATCGGCGACGGTGCGCGCTTGATCGTGTGCATGGGTTCGGGCGGCGTGGGCAAGACGACCATGTCGGCTGCGCTCGCGGTGGCGCATGCGAAATCCGGCAAGCGGGTGTGCGTGGTGACCATCGATCCCGCTAAACGACTCGCCGACGCACTCGGTGTGCGCGGGGAACTGACGAACGAGCCGACACACGTCGGCACCTTCGGATCGGGTGAGCTGTGGGCGATGATGCTCGATGCACAACGCACTTTCGACGAAATCATCACGTCTACGAGCACGTCGGAAGAACAGGCCGAACGCATTCGCAACAACGCCCTCTTTGCGAGCATCGCCCGCCAACTCGGGGGAACGCAGGAATACATGGCGGCCGAAAAGCTCTACCAACTCGACCGCGACGAACGCTTCGAGGTCGTCGTCGTCGACACCCCTCCGTCGCGCGAAGCACTCAACTTCCTCGGCGCACCGAATACCCTCGTCAGGTTCCTCGATCATCGCGTGTATCGCACGTTCCTCGCTCCCGCCCGTGGCGGTCTCAAGATCGTCTCGGCAGCGCTCACGCCAATCTTCAAGGCAGTCACCCGATTGGTCGGCGCAGACGTGATCACTGATATCACGGGATTCTTCGCCGCCTTCGAGGGACTGGATGAGGGTTTCAGGGACCGTGCGCAGAAGGTGAACGCCCTCCTGCGCGATCCGCGGACGCGATACGTGGTGGTCACTTCCCCCGAGTCTGAACCGATCCGCGAGGCCCGATTCATCATCGACGAACTAGCGTCCGAACGCGTCGGTGTCCACGCAATCGTCTGCAACCAGATGACTCCGCGCAGAGGCGACGTGTCGGACTCGGACCTGGCCTCGGCGCCACGGCACGCCGCCGTCCATCGAAAGCTCGTTCGCAAGCGTCACGACGAGGAACAAAGACTCGATGAATTGCGCTCGACACTGACGACTGGAACCATCGTCGCCGTGGTCGACCTGCTCAACCGCGACGTGTCATCGTTGGACGCACTCGACGATCTCGCCGCCTCACTCTGATCTCCGGCGCGGGAGTAGGCTGGCTGCGATGCACATTCTGCTTGCCACCGACGCCCAGTGGGTCCTCGATGACGTCCTCGCAGCACTCGGGGCGCCCGACACCTCGTTCACGGTGTGTCGCAACGGACGCGACGTGCCCCAGGCCATTGCCACCCGAACGCCGGATCTTGCAATCCTCGACCTCCAGGTCGGGACCATGGGCGGGATGGCGATCACGATGAACCTTCGTCTCGATCACTCCGACCGCCGCATCCCCCACATTCCGGTCCTGATGCTGTTGGATCGCGAGGCCGACGTTCACCTCGCCAAGCGCAGTGGCGCAGAGGGGTGGATCATCAAGCCACTCGATGCCCTTCGCCTGCAACGCGCTGCGAAGGCCGTTGCAAATGGTGAGGAGTGGCAGGAATCCCGCCACGGAATCGCCAGTCAGTCCTCGTCGACTGCCAGTTAGGCTCTCCCACGGAAATACCGGGGATTAGCGCAGCTTGGTAGCGCGCCACGTTCGGGACGTGGAGGCCGGGAGTTCAAATCTCCCATCCCCGACCAGGTGTGCCTCGCAGGCGGAGGCTTACTGGCCTTTGCGAGATGGCATCGTCAACAACTCGTCGTCGATCACGTCGTAACGCTTGCCCCACGAGGATGCCAGTGACTGCACCATCGCCGCGGCTGGCAACGCAAGCACGGCGCCGATCGGTCCCAGGATCGCTCCGCCGATGATGGCCGAGCCAAACGCGACGGCGGCATGCACGTGCATCGTGCGCGCGGTGATGCGCGGGGCGACCAGCATGTTCTCGACCTGCTGATAGACGACGATGAATACAAGTACCGCGACGGCCTTCGGCGGTGAGGACAACAACGTGAGTGCAAGCGGCAGGATGCCAGCGAGGTAGGTGCCGATGACTGGCAGGAATTGCGACACGACACCGACCCACAACGCCATGGCGATTGGTGCGGGGATGCCGAGCGCCTGGAAAGCGACCCAATGGATGAATGCCGAGATGAACGCGAGCAGTGCGCGTGAGTAGAGATACCCACCGGTCTTTGCGATCGCGAGATCCCATGCAAAGAGCAACGTCTTTTGGCGCTCTGGATTCAGTCGCGCACAGATCACGCGGCGCAGTCGTGGTCCGTCGGCGACGATGTAGAAGGTGAACAGCGTGATCGACAGCAACTGGAGGATTCCGCCAAGTGCACTGACCGACAGGCTGAACACCTTGCTCTGCTGGTTCCGCAGGAATCGCTGCACCGGGCCGTTCGGGTCCGCGATCGACTCGTTGACACCCGCCGCATCGATGTTCGCATTGAACGTGTCGTTGATGAAGTCCACGGAGTCGTTCACGTAGGTCTCGCTGTTGCTCAACACGTCGGCAACCTGGCTCGCCACGAGCGTGCCGATTGCGCCGACGAAAACGACGCCCGCGACGATGACCGAGACCAAGATGAGCGCCGTGCCGCTTCCCCGCTTCCACCCCCTTCGCGCAAGGCGATTGACGCCAGGTTCGATGGCAAGTGCAAGAAAGACCGACACGAGAAGGAGCAAGAGGAAGCTCGAGAGCTGGTGAAACAACTCGCGAACGACGAGTGCCGCGAGAAACCCGCCCCAGAACACGGCGACGGCACGGGGCACCCACGAGGGCATGCGCTGTGTGTCATGGGACATGGTGTCCACAGTAGTTGTGTCTGCGACAGTGCGAAACGACCTATTGAATGGCACGATACATCCATGACCACTTCACTGCGCACGACGGGTGAGACCATGGTCCGCGACCTACGCGACTCACTCGGTGAGGCACTTCGCCAACGAGTCGTCGGACCGCGTGCAGACGAACGTGCGGCCGAGATCATGGACGCGCCCGGCGAGCGATGGTTCGGTCTCGACCGTCCGATTCGCATCGTGCACTCGGACGCCACCATGTTCATCGGAGGGCTTCGTGCACTCCTCGTGCAGTCGCTGCACCCTCTCGCGATGGCCGGCGTCGCCCAACACAGCGACTTTCGCAACGACCCATGGGGGCGCCTCCAGCGCACCGCCGACTTCCTCGCCGCCACCACCTTCGGTCCCGCCCAGCTTGCCGAGGCGACGATCGCCCGGATCAACCACGTGCACTCCTTCGTCACGGGAACGACGACCGATGGCATCCCCTATTCGGCCCGCGACCCACACTTGTTGCGTTGGGTCCACGTCGTCGAGGCAGAGAGCTTCCTCTCGACACACCAGCGTTACGGCTCACGGCGCCTCACGCAGTCGGAGCGCGACGGCTACGTCGAAGACATGGCGCGGATCGCGTCCGCCCTCGGCGTCACCGCGCCACCACGATCTGAGCGTGCGTTGCGCGACCAGCTGAACATGTTCCGCGGCGAGCTCCGCACGACGCAGGAGTCCAAGGAGGCGGTGCGTTACCTGTTGTTCGAACCACCGCTCGAGTATCCGGCGAAGGCGGCATACGGCGTGCTCGTGGCCGCGACGATCGCGACACTTCCACGTTGGAGCCGCCCACTCTTGCAGTTGCCCTATCTTCCGATCGCCGAGCGCACGATGTTGCGCCCACTCGGACATGCGGTCACCGCTGCGTTTCGCTGGATCACCCAGCCGACGTCACCGTTTCAGCGCGACGCGGACGACATCGACGCACGCGCCTGAGCGACCAGGGCGTCATACAGGTTCTGCTGAACCTGATCGTCGTGTGCAGTGTCTTCGGGATGCCACTGCACGCCGATCAGCCACTTCGACTCGTGTTCGAGTCCTTCGACCATGCCATCGGGTGCCCAGGCGACGATGCGGCACCCCTCGCCGACTCGATCGACGGCCTGGTGGTGGAACGACGCACCGCGCACCTTCGTCGTGCCGAGCGCGGAGGCGAGACGGCTCTGCGCTTCGACGTCCACGTCGTGCACCGCGAACGGCGCACCTTCTGGAAAGTTCTCCGGCTTATGCGCGAGTTGTGAGGCGGCGTTCGGCAACGTGGCGATCTCCTGCACGAGCGTTCCCCCAAGCGCAACGTTGACCACCTGCATGCCGCGACAGATCGCCAGCACGGGCTTGTCGCAGCGCAAAGCTGCGCACGCAAGCGTCGTCTCGAAGGCGTCTTGTTCCGGCAGGACACCGTAGACGTATTCACTGCGCACCTGACCGTAGCGCTGGGGGTCGACGTCACCGCCACCCATCAACACGAGGCCGTCGAATCGACCGATCAACTCGTCGGCCTCTGCGTCGGTCAGCTGCTGGGGAACGAGGATGACCGGTTCCCCGCCCGCACGCAGGATCGCATCGGTGTAGACGTCACCGGCGAAGCTCACCGAACTGCGCGACACGCGGCTCGCAGGCCCGGAACGACCGGCGAGTGCAATGAGTGGCGTCACTCGAGAAAGCCTACCGACGCCGCTGGCGCAGCGCGGAAGCGAGGGGTCGCGCGAGGTTTCCCCTGCGTCCGACGTCGATCGTTCCCAATCCGAGCCACTGCATCATCGAGCGAAGTGACGTTGCGAGTTCTGCAGCCGTGCGCGTGAGCGGTGCGGTCGGCTCGGCAAATGCTCCCGGCACGAGCAACGTGCCAGATGCACGATCGGCCTTTGCATCGATGCGTGCAACCATGTTCCCATCCATCATGAACGGCAAGACGTAGTAGCCGTAGGTGCGCTTGGGCTCGGGCGTGTAGATCTCGATGCGATAGCGAAAGTTGAACAGCCGCTCATTGCGCGGCCTGAACCAAACGAGGGAATCGAACGGGGAAAGAAGCGCCGATGCGCGCATCGTCGACGGCACGGTCACACCCCGCGGGACGTAGGCGGTCTCCTTCCACCCCTCGACGAACACCGTGCGGAGCGAACCGTCGTCGACCAAGTCGGTGATCGCGCGCTTGCTCGATGCGTGGTCGAGCCGGAAGTAGTCGGCGAGGTCCGCACTCGTGGCGACGCCCATCGCCTTGGCCGCCCGCAGGATGAGTTCGCGTCGCGCGTCGGCCTCACTCGGAGTCGCGCGCGTCGCAATGCGCTTGGGCAATACTCGTTCGGTGACGTCGTAGATGCGAGAGAAGTCGCTCGAGCGGCCTTTGGCCATCACGTCGCCGACGAGGAAGAGGTACTCGAGAGCGGTCTTGGATTCGTCCCAATCCCACCACGTGCCCTTCTTGGTCGTGCGCGTCGAAATCTCCCGCGCAGTGAGTGGTCCGTCGTCCTGCACGCGCGCGAGCGTGCGACGCACGAACGACTTGTTCTCTTCGTAGAACGACGTGAGACCCCAATGTCGCATGCGCCCCGAGCGAGCTGCATCCATCTTCCAGCGAAACAACGGCTGCAGGTCGACGTGCAGGTGAGCCGCTGCGTGTCCCCAATACTCGAAGACCTGTCGTCGTGACGTCGCCCGCGGAATTGCACCTCGATCATGAGGTCCGAGTCGCGAAAACAGCGGCAGCTCCTGGCTGCGCACGAGGACGTTCACGGAGTCGATCTGCACCGCGCCAAGTCGGCTGAACAATGCCGTGACGTCGCGATCCGTCGAACCGAGTGGTTCGCCGAATCCCTGCGCGGCGCACGCCAGTCGACGTGCCTCGGCGATGCTCAGTGAGTCGGCGCGACGCGCCATGGAAGTGCTCTAGTCCGCGACGGTGATCGTCACCGAGTTGATGACGACGTCGGTCTTTGGACGGTCGCGACCGTCGGTGTCGACGTTCTGCATCGCCTCGACGACGTCGAGGCCCTTCACGACCTGTCCGAAGAGCGAATAGAGCGGGGGGAGCGCACATCCGCTCTGACCGCTGATGAGGAAGAACTGAGAACCGTTCGTGTTCGGTCCGGCGTTGGCCATCGCCAGGCTGCCGATCGAATACTTGCCGGGCTTGGGCAACTCGTCTTCGAAGCGATAGCCGGGTCCACCCATTCCGGAACCCTGTGGGTCGCCGCCCTGACAGACGAATCCCTTGATGATGCGGTGGAAGATGATGCCGTCGTAATAGTGGTTGAGCGCGAGGAAGACGAAATTGTTCGTGGTCTTCGGGGCGTTGATCGGATCGAGTGCGATGACGATCGTGCCCATCGAGGTCTCCATCGTGGCCGTGTAGCGCTTCGACGGGTCGATGCCCATCTCCGGTGGCGAGGAGAACTTCTGTTGCTTTGGTGCGGATCCGTCGAAAGGAGGAAAGGTTGACATGGGCTCTGACGCTAGCGGTGTGGTCCTTCGTGACACGCAGGCGACGTGCAATATGCTCTAGGCCATGACGAACCCCGACTCGCCGACGCAGGGACCGGACCTGGAGCGCATCGCTCAGGACCTGTCAGACGTCGAACGCGCACTCGAGCGGCTCGAAGACGGCTCTTATTTCACCGATGAGATCACCGGTGGACCGCTGAGCGAGGACGTCCTCGCCGAGCAGCCGACGCGGCGTCACGCCTAGCGGTCGCGCATCTTTGCGAGCAGTCGCAGAATCTCCATGTACAGCCACACCAAGGTGACGAGGAGTCCGAGGGCTGCGAACCACTCCATGTGCTTCGGCGCACCCTGACGCTCCGCCTGCTCGATGAAGTCGAAGTCGAGCGCGAGGTTGAACGCAGCGAGAGCGGCGACGAGGACGCTGAAGCCGATGCTCATCGTGCTCGAGCCTGACGGAATCAGGTTCGGACCGAACAAACTGATGATCCACGACGCAAGGTAGAACACCGCGAGTCCCATCGTCGCACCGATCACGGTGCGACGGAACTTGTCGGTGACGCGCACGATGCCCGTGCGATACAAGGTGAGCATCACGACGAACACGCCGATCGTCGCACCGACCGCCTGGATCACGATGCCGTCATAGGTGACGTTGTAGGCCTTGGAGATCGCACCAACCGCGGTGCCCTGGGCGATCGCGTAGACCGGTGCAAGGAATCGTGCGAGGTTCGGTTTGAACGAGGCGACCAGCGCGCAGACCAATCCGACGATCATCGCGCCGAGCGTCCAGCCAGGGAACGAGGCGATCTGGCCGTCGATCTCCTGGACCTGCATCCAGCCGAAGGTTGCACCGGCGACGAGGAGCACCGACAACATGAGCGTCGCCGACATCGCGCCATTCGCGGTCATCCGATCGGCTCCGGTCCACGGGCTCACGGGTCCGTCGGAAATCGGGGGGTTCCATGTAGCCGCACCCGATGAGCTCGGGGCTGCCCAGCCAGCTTGGTCAGGGGTTCGTCCGAAGGTCTCTTCGTTCAACAGAGGGTTTGCCATGGACGAAATGTTAGGAGACGAACGCCCACTCGTGGGATCGCCCCCTGTGACTGCAAACGCCCAAAAATCGGGCGTTTCGTGGTGGTGACGCCTGACCCCGTGGGTATCGTTACGCCCGTTCACCCCTGAAGGAGTCGTTGTGGCAAAAGACCGTATCGATCGTGACGAAGAAGACCTCGTACGTCTCTATCTCACCGACATCGGCCAATACGCCCTCCTCACCAAAGACGACGAAGTCCGACTCGCCAAGGCCATCGAAACCGGCAAGAGCGCGACCGCAGAACTCGAAAAGAACGACGCATCGCTGAATCCGAACCGACGCCGAGAGTTGCGCAAGATCCAGCGTGACGGAACACGAGCGGAGCGACAGTTCGTGCAGTCGAACCTGCGCCTCGTCGTGTCGATCGCCAAGAAGTACCAGGCGTCCGGTCTACCGCTCTTGGATCTCATCCAGGAGGGCAACCTGGGCCTCATGCACGCCGTCGAGAAGTTCGACTGGCGCAAAGGATTCAAGTTCTCGACGTATGCAACGTGGTGGATTCGTCAGGCGATCACCCGTGGCATCGCCAACACAGGTCGCACCATCCGCCTTCCAGTGCACGCTGGCGACACGCTCGCCCGACTGCAGAAGGCTCGCTCGCGCCTCGAGTTGAAGTTCGGTCGCCCAGCAACGCTCGCCGAGTTGTCGGCCGAGGTCGACATGCCCGAGGACAAGGTGACCGAGGCACTGCGCTTCGCCGCCGAACCGCTCTCGTTGTCGGAACCGCTGCGCGAAGACGGCGACGCCGAACTCGGTGACGTGGTCGAAGACCGCGCCGCGGAATCGCCGTTCGAAGTTGCCGCCACCGCCCTCTTGCCCGAGGAGATCTCACGACTGCTCGCACCGCTCGACCAACGCGAACGAGAGATCCTCGCACTTCGCTTCGGTCTCGACCGCGGCGAGCCACGCACGCTCGAAGAAGTCGGCGAGGCGTTCAACCTCACTCGTGAGCGCATCCGTCAGATCGAGGCCCGTGCAATGAGCAAACTGCGCCATCCCTCGAGCGACACCGGCGCCCGCGACCTGCTGTCCGTCTAGAGACACCTCGCGGTCAGTGCATGCTGTGCACGCTGGGTGACCTGATCGAAGACGTGGTCGTCTGGCTCGGCGAGCCGACGCACCACGCGAGCGACACACCATCTCGCATCGAACGCACCCGCGGCGGCAGCGCCGCAAACGTCGCCTGCTTCGCTGCAGCCACCGGCATCCCCTCTCGCTTCGTCGGTCAGGTCGGCGCCGACCAGCTTGGGGACCAGCTCGTCAATTCACTGCGGCGGGCCGGTGTCGACGTGGTCGCCCACCGGGGCGGGCGAACGGGAAGCGTGGTGGTCATCGTGCAACCAGGTGGTGAGCGAACGATGCTCACCGACCGCGGGTCCGCAGCCGACCTCGACGGCGTCGATGCATCGGTCCTCGACGACGTCCACACGCTGCACGTCCCGATGTATTCACTCGCCGCAGGCCGCCTCTCATCGACGGCGCGTACGCTCATATCTCTCGCTCATGAGCGTCGCATCACCGTGTCGATCGATGCATCTTCCGTCTCGGTCCTCGAGTCGTATGGCATCGCTGCTGCACTCGATCTCTTCGGCGAGCTGTCGCCACAGGTGCTGTTGTGCAACGAGGACGAAGCACAGGTGCTCGGACTGACGACAGCTCCGCGCGGGATCGACACCGTGATCGTCAAGCGCGGCGCGAAACCTCTACGGATCATGGACGCGAGCGACGTGCGAGAGATCGCACTGACGCCGATCCCCCACGTCGTCGACACGACCGGCGCGGGGGATGCATTTGCGGCAGGTTTTCTTGGTGCAAGGGCTTCGGGTCGCACGACCGACGAGGCCGTCCTGGGTGGACACGCCCTCGCCATTCGTGCACTCGGCTCTGCCGGTGCGACACTGGACTCGATGGAGCCTCGACCGTGACGATTCGCGTGAGCGCACCAGTCGCCGCCGCACTCGCCGACGGTCGACCCGTCGTCGCACTCGAGTCGACGATCTTTTCCCACCTCGGACTTCCCTCACCCGCCAACCACACGGCACTCACCGAGTGCATCGACGCGCTCCGCGGCATTGGCGTGACTCCGGCAATCACGGCCGTCCTCGACGGGGTCGCGCGCGTCGGTCTCGACGACCACGAGCACGAACGAATCCTCGGGCCTGCGCGAAAGGTCGGTGAGCGCGAACTCGCACTCGCCGTCGGTCAGAAGTGGGCAGTTGGTGCAACGACGGTGTCAGCATCCCTCACACTTGCCGCCCTTGCCGGCATCTCGGTGTTCGCCACCGGCGGCATCGGTGGGGTCCACCGCGACGCACACCTCCACGGCGACGTGAGCGCGGACCTCGGCGCACTCGCCGCACACCCGGTCGTCACCGTCTGTGCCGGTGCAAAGTCGTTCCTCGACCTTCCGCGCACCCTCGAATATCTCGAAACACTCGGTGTTCCGGTCGTCGGGTTGGCATGTGACGAGTTCCCCGCCTTCACGGTGCACTCGAGCGGCCTCCCCATCCCGGCCAGGGTCGACAATGTCGAGGAGCTTGCCCGAGTCGTTCGCGCGCACCGCGAGATGCGCCGCACCTCGGGCCTGCTCACCTGCGTGCCGGTACCACTCAAGGACTCCCTCGACAAGACGATGATCGATGCGGTGATCGACGATGCGCTGCGGGCCGCGACCGCCGCGCACATCGAGGGCCCCGCCGTCACCCCATTCGTGCTGGGGGCGATCGCCAAGGCGACCGAGGGCACGAGCGTGGTGGCGAACCTGTCGCTTGCTCGCAACAATGCCCGCGTTGCGGGCGAACTCGCCGTCGCACTCTCGGCATAGCGCAACGACCTTCGCGCCATCGGCGTGCACACATCCCTGCAGTCACGCACTGGAGGTGTCATGTACGCATGTTGGTCAACCAAGGGGGGAAGCGGAACGACGGTCGTCACCGCCGCCCTCGCATTGTCACGCGCCGCAACCGGAGCGAACGTGCGACTCGTGGATCTCGCGGGTGATCTCCCCGCCGCCCTCGGCATCGTCGAACCCGACTCACCCGGTGTCACCGACTGGCTCGTTGCTCGCGACGCGACCACGGACGACCTCATGCAGTCGTTCATTCCGGTCACAAGCCGAGTGACGCTCCTGCCCCTCGGCACTCAGCCCACTCTCGCATTCACCGACGCAGATGCCACGCGCCTCGCGCACGCCCTGGCCACCGACGCATCCTGCACGATCGTCGACGTCGGCACGCACCCGAACGCCGCAGCAATCTGCGCACAGGCGACGAAGTCCATCCTCGTCGTTCGTCCCTGCTACCTCGCGTTGCGGCGAGCGACACGATCGACGATCACGTCTGATTCGGTGGTCGTCGTACAAGAACCTGGTCGGGCACTCACCACGCGCGACATCGAAGGCGTGATCGGTACGAAGGTGACCGCAACGATTCCCGTCGACCCGACCATCGCTCGTGCCGTCGATGCAGGGCTCCTCAGTTCCCGCCTGCCAATCGCCCTCGCCACCGCCCTTTCCGGCTGGGCGTGAACCCGTCACACACGTTGCGCCCCGTCGTCATCGACGAGCTGATGCACGATCCCTCTGTTCGCGACATCTTGATCAACGACGCTCGAACGGTCGCCATTGACGACGGCAATGGACTGCGCATGGTGGGAACGACGACCGAGGTGGAAACCCGTGCGTTTATCGAACGGGAGGTGCGCACGAGCGGGCGACGCATCGATCGAAGCTCGCCCATCGTGGACGCTCGCCTCGCCGACGGCTCCCGACTCTGTGCCGTCGTCGCTCCGGTCTCAGTCGGCGGGACGTGCGTTGCCGTGCGACGCTTCACGCTGCCCTCAGTCGACGTCTCGGACTTTGGTGGCGACGATCTCGTCGGCTTGGTGCGTGAGATCATCCAACGTCGCTGCAACGTCATCGTCACAGGTGCCGCGGGTGCGGGAAAGACGACGCTGACGAACGCGCTGTGCAACGAGGTCCCCCATGACGAGCGGATCGTGACCATCGAGGACACCGCAGAACTGAGACTCCGACATCCGCACGTCGTCTCCCTCGAGGCCCAGCCCGCGAACATCGAGGGCCGTGGCGCGGTGCCCTTGTCAACGCTGCTGCGTACCGCGCTACGACTTCGACCCGATCGGCTCATCGTCGGCGAAGTGCGTGGACAAGAAGTCGTCGACATGCTCGCGGCGATGAACACGGGTCACCTCGGCTCGGTCTCCACGTGCCACGCCAACGGGCCACTCGATGCGACGCGACGACTCGAGTCCCTCGTCTTGCAATATGCACCTTCATGGACGCCAGAAGGAGCACGGGAACACATCCGGGCAGCACTCGACGTCTGCATCCACGTCGTCAAACGAACCGACGGCGCACGTGAAGTGACGAGCGTGGTCGAGTTGCCACTCACCCTCCACCACCAGTTCGTCGAGCTCTACCGAATGGGCACCCGTGTCGGGGCACTCACCCGGGGCGAGGCACCATGACCTGGAACCTGTTGGCCGCCACGGGATGCATCGCCATCTACGTCGGCGCACTCCAGCGCACGGATGCACTGCTCGGCCGCGTCGTTGCTCGCGCGCGCGCGTCACTCCTCGCCGTAGGTCGGATGCGTGATCCCTTGCCCGACGCCATCATCAGCGAACTCTCCCGTTCCTTGCGCTCGGGTCAATCACTGCGCAATGCGCTCATCGAACTGCATCGCGGATCTGCGGACCATGCATCCTCAAAGGCGATCACCCGACTCAAGCGTGGCGAGGACGTGTGCGACGTCGCACGGGACGGACTCGGCCACCTCGACGTCGCGACCCGTCGTGCCATCGAGCTCGCCGACGTCGCCGGACCGGCAGGGCCTGACGTTCTCGACGCCATTGCTGAGGCGAGTCGCCAGGCGCGAGAAATCTCGCGGCTCGCACACTCCGCAGGTGCCCATGCACGCAGCACGATGGCGATGTTGACGGGTGCCTCACTCATCGTCCTTGCGGGCGCACTCGTCATCAGCTCGAGTGCACGGAGCTTCGTTCTCTCACCATCTGGGCTCGTCACGATCGTCTCAGGAGCCGCGTTCAACTTCGTCGGGCGTCGCTGGGTCCAGCGTGGCACCTCTCGAAGCATGATCGCCGACTCTTCGTACGACAACTTTTGTGACGTCATCATCGTGTTCGAGTCCCTCATCCTCGCCGGATATTCACTTCAGGGTGCGATGATGTCCGCCCATACCTTTATCAACGAGGCGCACTCCGAGGTCTTTTCAACTGCTGCAGAGCAACTGCATTCGGGCCGGACCTTCGAGACCGCACTTTCATCGCTCGACTCTGACCCGACTCTCGAACCTCTCGTCGCCGCCTTGCGTCTCGCCCAACGCGACGGTGTGGCCGTCGGTTCTCTGCTGCGCGAGATTCGTGAGGACGCCACGAGTCGTGAGCGTCATCGTCTCACCGCACAGATTCACGCAGTGCCGACGCGACTCATCGTTCCGCTGGTCACGTGTGGTCTGCCGTCGTTCATCTTGATCGGTGTCCTTCCCGTTCTCGTCGCCATCTTCGGCGGACTCACCATGACTCCAGGAGATTGACGTGAACGATCACGACCGACACCCATTCGAAGAGGGCCAGGCAACGACGGAATATGCGCTCGTCCTTCTTGCCGCCGGCATCATCGCGCTCCTCGTCATCGCCTGGGCGACCGACGGAGGCGGAGCAGGGCGAATCGGTGAGTTGTTCGATCTCGTCATCGGCAACCTCATCTCGCGAGCCGAACCCGGTGAATGAGGCGAACCACGAATCCGGTCAGGCGACCGTGGAGTTCGCCCTCATCCTGCCGCTTCTTCTCGCCTGCACCGGAGTCGTCCTCGGCGCCGGACTCATCGCCCGGCTCCAGATCCAGGCCTTGGAGCTCGCTTCACTCGCCGGACGTGCGGCGTCGCTCACGCTGCACGAACCCGATCGCGAGGCGCAGGAAGTCATACGACGAGCATCCGACGGCGATTGGGTGGTGCGGACGACCATCGACGATCCGCTCTTGCACGTACGGGTTTCGCGTCGACTCTCGATGCACCTTCCCATCATCGGACGGATCGGGATTTCACCGATCAGTGCGCACGTGACGATGTATTACGAGGCGCTCGGATAGGGTCGCCGCGTGGGCGCGGCCAAGTCAACGATCTTCGTCTTCGGCGATCAACTCAACCGCGCCATTGGAGCACTGTCCGACGCCAACCCACGTACACATCGGATCCTGATGATCGAATCGGTCGGCAAGATCCGCTCGCGGTCCTGGCACATCCAGCGGGTCCACCTGATCGTCGCCGCCATGCGTCGATTCAGCGCCGAACTGCGCGCCGAAGGATTCGAGGTCGACTACCGCATCGCCGACTCGATGGGGGCTGGCCTGAGAGCGCACCGGCTCGAGTTCTCCCCCACGGAGGTCCTCGCGACCGAGCCAAACAGCTGGTCAGCTCGACAATTCCTCGAACGCAATGGCGTGCAACAGCTTCGATCGACGCAGTTCCTGTGCCACCCGGAGGACTTCGCCACCTTTGCGACCGGTCGCAAGTCCTACAAGATGGAGGACTTCTATCGCTGGCAACGCGTTCGTCTGGGATACCTGGTCGAGGGCGACCAGCCGGTCGGCGGCAAGTGGAACCTCGATTCGGAGAATCGTGAGCCACCACCTCGTGACGGCTCGGTGGTCTGGGCGACCCCACCGACCACGGAACTCGACGAGATCGACCGCGACATCATCGCGACGTATCGCGACCACGCATGGGGTGATGAACCGACGGGAACCTGGGCGACCACACGCACCGAGGCCTTGTCGCGATTGGCCCACTTCATCGATGACGTCCTGCCGGGCTTCGGGCCGCACGAAGACGCGATGCTCTCCGACAACTGGCACCTCGCCCACTCGCTCCTCTCGCCCTATCTGAACCTCGGACTGCTCATGCCACGCGAGGTTTGCGACGCGGCTCACGATGCTTTCCTCGCCGGTCGAGTGCCGCTCAATTCTGCGGAGGGTTTCATCCGCCAGATCATCGGCTGGCGGGAGTTCATCTGGAATACCTATTGGAAATGGATGCCCGACTATCCAGATCTGAACGCTCTCGACGCACGCATCGATCTGCCACCACTGTTCACCGATCCGACGCGCACGAAGATGAACTGTCTCTCCACGTGTGTTTCAGATGTCCGCCAGCGCGGATACGCCCACCACATCCAACGGCTCATGGTGATGGGGAACTTCGCGCTCATCGCCGGAATCAACCCGAAGCAGTTCACCGACTGGATGTGGTCGAGCTTTGTCGATGCAGCCGAGTGGGTGATGGTGCCGAATGTCGTCGGCATGACGCTGTATGCAGACGGTGGTCGGGTGGCGACCAAGCCCTATGCAGCGGGAGGCAACTACATCGGAAAGATGAGCGACTACTGCTCGTCGTGTCACTACGACCGTTCGCAACGGGTCGGTGACTCGGCGTGCCCGTTCACGACCTTGTACTGGAACTTTCTCTCCCGCAACACGGAGCAACTGACCAAGAATCCGCGAGTCGCACAACAAGTTCGGGCGGCGGGACGACTCGCCAACATCGACGCCGTAAATGACAGAGCGGCCGACGTCCTTGGGGGGTTGGACGCCGGCCGCTTCTGAACGTCTACGGGGGGTCTTAGGCGTTCGATTCTGTAACCAGTACGCGGGGCTGAATATTCCCGCCGCAGGACAGCCCGCCGATCAGGACCCGCACGGGCCAAACCCTATGGAGTTGGTCGACGCGCGCCCTTGCGATTGGCGAGCTTTTCCCGAGCCGCCTGTTCGTCTTCGAGGGCTTGTTCCTCGGCGACGAGTGCCTTCATGTTCGCCACTCGCTCGACCGACAGTGCCCCCGAGCCGATCGCCGCGCGCACCCCACATCCGGGTTCCAGTTCGTGTTTGCAGTCCCGGAACTTGCAGGCCTCCGCGGCAGCAAAGACGTCGGCGAAGGCGAGCTCGATGCCACGGTGGCTGGTCCAGAGGCTGACTGCCCGCAGCCCCGGGGTGTCGATGACCCAGCCCCCGTCGGCCATGGTCAGAAGCTCCGCGGCGGTCGTCGTGTGTCGGCCCCGCTGGTCCCCGTCGCGCACGTCCCCCGTGCGCTGGCGTTCCTCGCCGAGGAGCGCGTTGACCAGCGTCGACTTGCCCACTCCCGAGGCCCCGATCAGACCGATGGTCGGCTGGCTCGATCCCGCACACATATATATGTGTCGCTTCAGGTCGTCCATTCCGAGCAACGTCTGTGCACTCACCCCGACGACGTCGACACCCATGGCGATTGCGCGCACCTGCTCCATTCGGGACGCAACCAGTGCTCCGGCGGTCTCGTCGACCTTGTTGAGCACGATCATCGGGCGCGCTCCACTGTCGAAGGCAAGCACCAATTCACGCTCGATGCGTCGGAGGTTGATGGGCTGGGATGCCGCCTGCACGACGAGGACGACATCGAGGTTCGCAGCGATCGTGTGCGATTCGGCGCGCACGGTGTCCGACGATGCGCGTCGCGTCAGAGCCGATGATCGTGGCATCACCTCGTCGACCTTTTCCCCATCTTCCGAGATCATGACGCGATCACCGACTGCGACGTCTGCTCCGATGTTGCGCACGCGCACGGTGTCGTGTGTCGAATCGATCTCGACACTGCTCCATCCACGATCGATTCGCACCACTCGACCAACTCTGTCGATCAATGAAGCGTGATGTGTCGTTTGCGTCATTTCCCTATGGACGATACAGAATCAAAACCCATAGTGCATTTGGGTTTACGTCGATAACCTTGACAAAGCAGTGTTCCGCAACGTAACGATGAAAAGTCATGTCTCACTCTCTCGTCATCGTTGAATCCCCCGCCAAGGCGAAGACGATCGCCAAGTATCTCGGCGATGGCTTCGACGTCCGCGCCTCGGTCGGCCACATCGCCGACCTCCCGAGCAAGGGGCTGTCGGTCGACGTCGAGAACAGTTTCAAGCCCCACTACGAGCTCACCGAGCGCGGGGCGACGGTCATCAAGGAGCTGAAGGCACTCCTCAAGAACGCCGACGCGCTCTATCTCGCAACCGACGAGGACCGCGAGGGAGAGGCGATCGCCGCCCACCTCCAGGAGTACTTGAAGCCCAAGGTGCCGGTGCACCGGATGGTCTTCCATGAAATCACCAAGTCGGCCATCGAGCATGCACTCGCCAATCCCCGTCGCGTGGACAACAAGTTGGTGGACGCCGCCGAGGCCCGCCGCATCCTCGACCGCCTCTATGGCTACGAGGTCTCGCCGATCCTGTGGCGCAAGGTGAACCGTGGATTGTCCGCCGGCCGCGTGCAAAGCCCCGCGATCCGTCTCGTCGTCGAACGCGAAGAAGAGCGCATGGCCCACGTCGCGGCCAACTACTGGGATCTCGAGGCGCTGACCTCAACCCAACCCCAGTTCACCGCCACGCTCATCTCCGTCGACGGCATGCGCATCGCCTCGGGCAAGGACTTCGGCCAGGACGGCAAGGCCAAGGAAGGCGTCGTCGTCATCGACGAGGCCCGCGCCGAGCAACTGTGCTCTGGACTCACCGGATCCGAGTTGTCCGTGCGCAGCGTCGAGGAAAAGCCGTACCGCAAGTCGCCGAAGGCACCGTTCATGACGAGCACGCTGCAACAAGAGGGCGGTAACAAGCTGCGCATCACGGCGAGCGAAGTCATGCGCCTCGCACAAGGTCTCTACGAAGCCGGCTACATCACCTACATGCGCACCGACGCCGTCACGCTCGGCGCCGAGGCCCTCGGTGCGGTGCGCGACGAGATTCGCTTGTCGTATGGCGAGCCATACCTGTCGAGCGAACCCCGCGAATACAAGTCGAAGGTGAAAAACGCCCAGGAAGCCCACGAGGCCATTCGCCCGTCGCTGCCGCTGCGCAGCCCGGAACAACTCGCGAATGAACTTCGCCCGAACGAGCTTGCCCTGTATCGATTGATCTGGCAGCGCACACTTGCCTCGCAGATGTCCGACACGACCGGCACCACACTGACATTGAAGATGGGCGCCGTTGCCACGGGCTCGACCCCGGCCGACTGTGAATTTTCGGCAAGTGGAACGACGATCACCTTCGCCGGCTACCGCCAGGCCTACCAGGAGACCGACGACGATGCCGCCGAGGAAGAAAAGGAGGCGCTCCTTCCTGAGTTGAAGGTCGGCGATGCCGTGGCGATCGAATCGCTCAAGTCGATCGCCCACCGCACCTCCCCTCCTGCTCGCTACACCGAACCGACGCTCGTGAAGAAGCTCGAGGAAGAAGGCATCGGTCGCCCCTCCACCTATGCCTCGATCCTCGGCACCATCATCAACCGCGGGTACGTGTGGAAAAAGGGCCAGGCCCTCGTTCCCTCCTGGACTGCCTTCGCTGTCGTTCGCCTCTTGAAGGACCACTTCACGACCCTCGTCGACTACAAGTTCACCGCCACCGTCGAAGAGGAACTCGACGAGATCGCCGACGGCAAGCGCGCCCGCGACACGTGGCTCGGCGAGTTCTACTTCGGCAACGGCAAGGAGCTGCCCGGACTCAAACCACTCGTCGACCACAACAAGGACAACATCGACGCCGCCACGCTGAATGCGTTCAAGGTCGGCGTACACCCGACGAATGGCTCGACGATCGAAGCCCGCCCGGGCAAGTTCGGTCCGTACATTCGCTGTGGCGAGCAGACGGCCGCCATCCCCGACAGCATGGCGCCCGACGAATTGACTGTCGACGTCGCCGTCGAGATCCTCGCGCGACCGAAGTTCGACGACCCGATCGGCGAACTCGATGGGCTTCCTGTGTTCAAGAAGACGGGCAAGTATGGCCCCTATGTGCAGTGGGGAACGCCGGAGCAGATTCCACCAGGGCTCGAGAAACCGAAGATGGCGTCGCTCTTCAAGACCATGACGATCGAGACGCTCACCTTCGAGGATGCAGTGAAGCTGCTTGAGTTGCCACGCAACGTCGGTGCCGACCCGACCGACGGCGAGATCATCACCGCACAAAACGGTCGCTTCGGCCCATACATCAGCAAGGGCAAAGAGAGCCGCTCGATCGACTCAGAAGACCAGATATTCACGATCACCCTCGAAGAATCACTCGCCAAGCTCGCCGAGCCGCGCGTCTACGGTCGTCGCGGACCGGCCAAGCCCCCACTGCGCGAGTTCGGCAATGATCCCGTCTCGGGCAAGCCCGTCGTCGCCAAGGACGGCAAGTTCGGTGTCTACGTCACCGACGGCGAGACGAACGCAAGCCTGACCCGCGGTGACCGCCTCGAATACGTGACACCAGAGCGTGCCTTCGAGTTGCTCGCCATCCGTCGCGACGCCGACCCGTCCACCAAACGCAAGCCGGCAAAGAAGGCGGCGAAGAAAGCGGCGGCAAAACCCGCCAAGAAAGCGGCAAAGCGTCCTGCAAAGAAGGCTGCTAAGAACAAGGCATGACGACGGCCCGATACATCGCGTTCGAGGGCCTCGAGGGTTGCGGAAAGTCGACACACGTGACCCGACTCGCAACCGCGCTCGGAGCCGTCGCCACCCGCGAGCCCGGTGGCACCACGATCGGTGCCTCCCTGCGGGCAACCATGATCGACGCCGCCAACACCATGCTCTCGCCCCGGGCCGAGGCCCTGCTGATGGCAGCTGATCGAGCGCAGCACCTCGACGAGGTCGTCACACCCGCACTGCACAGTGGTCGCCATGTCGTCAGCGACCGCAGCGCGTATTCCTCTCTCGCCTACCAGGGCTACGGACGCCAACTGGATCTCGACATGTTGAAGCAATTCAACGACTGGGCGATCGCCGGTCGCTGGCCGGATCTCGTCGTCTACATCGACGTGCCCATGGACATGCTCACCGAGCGACTGAAGAAACGTGACCTCGACCGTTTCGAGCGCGAGGATCGTTCGTTCTTCGAGCGCATCGCCCATGGGTTCTCTGAGATGGCGGTAGCCGAACCGACTCGCTGGCTGATCGTGGATGGAACCCCACCCAAGGACGAACTCGCCGCCACCATCTTGCGCGAGGTCTCTTCCCGACTCGGCATCGCGATCCCCTGATGGCCGGCTCCGTCTGGTCGCGTGTCATCGGCCAACCCCACGCTGTCGAACAGCTCACCAAACTTGCCGAGCGCCCACTGCATGCCTATCTCTTCGTCGGTCCTGAAGGGTGTGGGAAAGAAGCGGCAGCGCGTGCATTTTCGACACTGCTCCTGACCGGATCCGACGACGACTCATCACGCGTCGCCGACCTCGTCCAACGCAGCTCGTTCCCCGACGTGCACGAGGTGTTCCGCGAAGGCGCAGCAGTCGATAAAGAAGAAGCCGAGGCAATCGTCCGCGCGGCCTCGACGACGCCCACCGAGAGCCCGATCAAAATCGTCATCATCCATGAAGTTCACCTGATGCGCGATTCCGCCGCGGTGCGTCTCTTGAAGACCGTCGAAGAGCCACCCGAGCGAATGGTCTTCATCCTGCTCGCCGACCAGCTCGTCCCGTCGCTGACGACCATCGCATCACGCTGCGTGACGGTCAACTTCGGTCCCGTGTCAGAGTCGGACATCCTCGCCGACCTTCGCTCACGGGGATTCGATCCGCAAATTGCTTCGAGTGCAGCACGTGCAGCGGCAGGCAACGTCGACCGCGCCCGCCTTCTTGCCACCGACCATAAATTGGCTCAGCGGCTGAGCGCCTTCGCCGACGTCCCCTACAACCTTGACGGCACTGGTGCGACGGTCGCGCGGATCGTGGATGAATTGTTCGCCCATCTCGACGAAGCCACTGAACCCCTTGCCGCCCAACACGTGCGGGAACTGGAGGAGCTCGAACAGCGAGTTGCGCTCACCGGCGAACGAGGCAGCGGCCGTAAGGCGCTTCAGGATCGGCACAAGCGCCAGATCCGAAAGGCCCGAACGGATGAGTTGCGAAGTGGTCTTTCGGCTGTCGCCCGCACGTATCACGCCATCGTGATCGCACAGCCCCCGCATCCCGACGCAGATGAATATGCGCGGGCCATTTCCAAGATTCACAAGGTGATGGGTTCGCTCGGGCTGAACACGAACGAAGAACTCGCAATCCAGGCCCTGCTCCTGCAGTGCCCGTCGCTCAGGATGATGGCCAGACCAACGGCGGTAAACTGATCTGCACCCGCCCAGGTAGCTCAGGGGTAGAGCAACGCACTCGTAATGCGTAGGTCGTGAGTTCGATTCTCATCTTGGGCTCCACTCATGGCGACCCAATCGTTTCCTTCCCGCGAGTTTGCGGATGTACTCGCCGCGAACTCGCAATTTGCAGGGCAGTTCTCACAATCGTCCCTGACCGGCACGGCCCGTCAGGGACTTGCAATCATCACGTGCATGGACTCGCGAATCAGCCCGCTTGCTCTCGTCGGCATGCAGCCGGGTGATGCAAAGATTCTTCGAAATGCTGGCGCTCGCGTCACCGATGACGTGCTCCGCACTCTCGTCCTTGCGACGTATCTCCTCGGCGTCAATCGAATCCTTGTGATGCCGCACACGGACTGCCGAATGGCAAACGAGAGCGAAGCCGAACTTCACTCAACAATTGAACGCGAGTATGGCGTGGATACACGGAGTGTGGAATTCCGTACTGTCGAAAATCAACGCGAGGCGCTTGCATACGACGTCACACGAATACGGGCGTATCCCCTCCTGCACACAGGCGTTGTAGTCGGTGGTGCAATTTACGACGTTGCGACGGGCCGGCTCGACCCAGTCGATTGCTAGATCGTCAGCCGAGAACTCTTCCGTCCTTCACGAATTCAGCGGCTCGCTCGAGCTCAGGCGACAGGAAGCGATCAGGACCAGCGCCGTTGATCTCCGCCCCCAACCTTGCACACACCGCACCGGTCACGGGTGCAGGTCGGAGTGGCTTGCGCAACTCGAGTGCGCGAGCAGCGGTGACGAGTTCGATCGCAACGATCCGCTGGAGGTTGGTCACGACGTGGCGCAGCTTGCGCGCAGCGCTCCAACCCATCGACACGTGATCCTCCTGCATCGCAGAACTCGGGATCGAATCGACGCTTGCCGGAACGGCGAGGCGCTTGCACTCGGACACCAGCGCGGCCTGGGTGTACTGGGCGATCATCAAACCTGAATCAACGCCGGGATCATCGGCGAGGAACGGTGGAAGCCCCTGCGAACGTGCGCGGTCGAGCATGCGGTCGGTGCGGCGCTCGCTCATCGACCCAGCATCGGCGAGGGCGATTGCGAGAAAGTCGAGGACATAGGCAACTGGTGCGCCGTGGAAGTTGCCGTTCGACGACACCCGACCATCCGGCAGGACGACGGGGTTGTCGATCGCCGACTCGAGCTCTCGCTCGGCGACCGTCGTCGCATAGGCGATGGTGTCGCGCACCGCACCGAGCACCTGTGGTGCGCAGCGCAATGAATACGCATCCTGGACACGATCGTCATCGATCTTGTGGGAGGCCACGATCGGGGAGTCACGCAAGGCGGCCAGCATGTTGGCGGCACTGGTCGCCTGACCGGGATGCGGGCGAAGCGGCGCGTGTAGCTCGGATTTGAACACAGCGTCGGTTCCGAGCAGTGCTTCGACGCTCATCGCGGCGACGACGTCCATCGAGTCGCACAGGACCTTGGCATCGACGATCGCCAGGATCAGCATCCCAAGCATCCCGTCGGTGCCGTTGATGAGGGCAAGCCCTTCCTTTTCCATCAGTTCGACTGGCGTGATCCCGTGACGTGCGAGCAAGTCGGGGACGGGAACGTAGTTGCCGCTCGCATCGACCGCTTCGCCCTCGCCCATCAAGACGAGCGCGCAGTGCGCCAGTGGTGCGAGATCACCACTGCAGCCGAGCGAGCCGAACTCGCGAACGACGGGCGTGATTCCCGCATTCAAGATGGCCACCATGGTCTGGGCGACCACGGGACGCACACCGGTGCGACCAGATGCGAGGGTCTTGAGTCGCAACGTCATCAGCGCACGCACGACCTCGCGCTCGACTGGCGCACCCATGCCTGCGGCATGTGAGCGGATGAGGGAACGCTGTAGTTGGGCGCGTTGCTCGACAGACACGTAGCGGTTGGCGAGTGCACCAAAGCCGGTCGAGACGCCATACACGGGCTCCGAGGATGCGACGAGTGCGTCGATGTGGGCACGGGACGCCGACATTGCAGACATCGCACTGGCAGACAACTCGACTGGTGCATTGTCACGCGCTATGGCCACGACGTCCGCCATCGTCAGACCTGTGTGGGAAATCACTACTGGCTTCACTTCGTCACCCTTCGTTGCGCAACACAAGAAATCTAGTATGGGGATCGTGGCCGATTCCTCGCAGTTTGCTCGCGATGCGATGGCGCACGCCCAAACTCTGTATTCGACCGCATTGCGCATGACGCGCAACCGCGCGGATGCCGAGGATCTCGTGCAAGAGACCTACCTCAAGGCACACCGAAGCTTCGCCACTTTCGAAGAGGGCACCAACCTCAAGGCATGGTTGTTTCGCATCCTGACAAACACGTTCATCAATACATATCGGGCGAAGCAGCGCCGACCTCAGGAGTCCGACCTCGCCGACGTCGAGGACCTCTACCTCTATCGCCGACTCCCCCAGATCGTCGCCCAAAGCGCTCCCGCCGAGGACCAACTGCTCGACCTTTTCCCTGCCGACGAAGTCCGGTCCGCCATCGAGGGTTTGCCGGAAACCTTCCTCTTACCCCTGTTGCTCTCGGAGATCGACGGCTTCAGTTACAAGGAGATCGCCGAGATCCTGGACGTCCCCATGGGAACCGTGATGTCCCGGCTCCATCGGGGAAGAAAAGCGCTCCAAGAGGCGTTGTATCGGTACGCAATGGACCGCCACCTGATCACCGACGAGGCCACCCACGATGGCTGATTGCAACGAGACCTTGCGGGAACTCGATCGGTTCCTCGACAACGAACTCGCCTCCGAAGTACTTGGCGACATGATGGAGCACTTGGAGCAGTGCGTCGACTGTCAACAGGCATTCGACTTCCACGCAGAACTGCGCGAAGTCGTGAGGAAGGCCGCGGGCGACGAACCGCTCCCCGACACGTTGCTCGATCGAATCAAGGAATGCTTCGGGACCGACCTCTCCATCGATTCCGACCAAGCCTGAACGATTCACTACGATTGAACCCATGTTCGCAGTCGTCTGGCACTTTTGGCTCGGTCTCATCCTCCTCGTCGTCGGTGGTCTCTCCCTCGTCGGACTCATCGTGGGCTATGTGTCGAAGGTGACCGCAATGAAGTATCCGAACCGTCGCCAGCGCAAGGCACAGGGCTAGTCGCAGCCGACCATGACCGCATTGCGTGATGCGGTCCGCGATCACCCGATGGTGATCGACCTGTTGTCCCACTGTTCGTTTCCCGACACGACCACGCACGTCGACTGTGCGGTCTCGGGTGGGCCCGACTCGGTCGCACTCCTCGTCCTTACCGTGGCCCACGGCTGCACCGCCACGGCATGGCACGTCGACCACCACCTCCGCCCGAACGGCGACGCAGAGGCGCGGCTCGTATCGGACCTCGCAAACACGCTCGGCTGTCGTTTCGAGTCACGTCACGTGACGATCGACGGTTCGACCAACGTCGAAGCACGGGCACGAGAGGCGCGCTTCGCCGCACTCCCGCCTGGTGTGCTGACTGGACACACCGCGGACGACCAGGCCGAGACGATGCTCGTCAACCTGCTGCGCGGTGCGGGTCTTCGCGGACTCTCCGCAATGACGCCGTCGGCCACGAAACCGCTCCTTCGACTGCGTCGCAGCGAAACTCATGCCCTCTGTTCCACGCTCGGACTCACGGTCGTCGACGACCCGAGCAATGCATCGCCTGCCTTTCAACGCAACCGCATCCGTCACGAGGTGCTGCCGTTGCTGAGCGACATCGCCGACCGTGACGTCGTGCCCATCCTCACGAGACAGGCCGACCTCCTGCGCGACGACGACGCCGTCCTCGACGAACTTGCCCGCGCGATCGATCCGACCGATGCTCGGGCGCTTGCCGCCGCACCAGTGCAACTCGCCCGACGCGCGATCCGCCTGTGGCTCGCCAATCCCTATCCGCCCGACGTGGCAACCGTGGAGCGAGTGATGAACGTCGCACGCGGTGATGCGACGGCGTGCGACATCGAAGGTGCGCGTCGAGTCAGGCGCAGTCAGCAGAGGTTGATCGTCGAGCCCATCGACGCCGCGACGACCTGACGAACCCGAACACGGCACCAGAAAACTGGTGTATCGTCTCGCACTGTCAATCACGACGGACACGAGGAAGGGTCGAGAGCAGGTGGCACCAAAGCTTCGAGGCAAGTGGGCGCTCGGCATCACGCCACGCAACCTCACGTGGGTGATCAAGGACAAGCTTGCGATCTGTGAACGCCCGGGTGGGTATGGCACCAACCACCGTCGGGTCCGCCGTCAGGAAGAGATCATCTGGTTACGCGAGAACGACTTCGACTTCGTCGTTTCGATCCTTGCGGCCCCGCACAACCTGCACAACTACGACGAGCTCGGCCTGCCGTATCGCCACCATCCGCTGCTCAATGCCGACGACATGGATTCGTGGCTGAAGTCCTTCTATCGCGACCTCGACGGGCTCTTGCGCGAGAACAAGAAACTCGTAGTCCACGCGGAGGAAGTGAGCGATCGACTCATCGGGCTGATGGGTGGATTCATTCGCTGGTCGGGTCTCGTCGACGACGCATCACAGGCCATCATGCTCACCGAGCGGATTGGCTCACGCCAATTGGATCCGTCCTCTCGCGAGCTCATCCTGCGCGCACACGAATTGCGCTGACGTCTCCGCAAACGACGTCGTTGTAGTGTTGATCGCGTGAGTGGTCGTCGCATCGTCGTCACCGGTCTCGGTGGTGAACTTGGCTCGCTCGTCGGCGCGATGCTCGAAGATGAGTCGTGGGTCGGCACCATCAGTGGACTCGACGTCAACCCACCCCGTCGACGCCTGAAGCGCAGTTCGTTCCAGCTCGTGGACGCCTTCGATCGACGCGGAATCATGCAGTTCATCGCGGATGCAGACCCGCACGTGATCATCCACGTCGGGGTCTGGGAACCGCATGCGCGCGTGGCGGCACCCGACGCCAAGGCATTCACGGATGCGATGAGCGAGGCGGTCTTCGACGCGGCGATGCACGTCCCGCACCTTGAGTCCGTGGTCGTCCGCAGCGGCATCGAGGTCTACGGGACGCACGGACATTGGCCGAAGATGCCAAATGAGCACCAGAGCCTGGAACCCGAGTCGACGTTCGGGCACATGCTGTTGAACCTCGAGCACCGAGCGAGCGAACTCGCCATTCAACGAGGCACCGCCATCACGATGTTGCGTCTCGCACCCGTCGTGGGGCCGCACGTGCCGAGCCCACTCGGCCGGGTGTTGCGCCTGCCACTGGTCGCGTTCAATCCGCTCGGCGCTCCCGAGTTCTCCGTCGTCGAAGACCACGACGCCGCCGCAGCGTTCGTCGCCGCCGCTCAATACGGTCCGCACGGCGCGATCAACGTGGTCGCCCCCGGTTCGATGAGCGTCACCAGTGCGGCCGCACTTGGTCGCCGCGTCGGCGTGCCAACGATCGGCCCTGGCTGGTGGATCGCCTCCCAACTTGCGACGTTCGCGGGCGCGCCGGTGCCGGACCACGTCACGGAGTTGTTGATGAACGGCAGGTGTGCCTCGGGCGAACTCGCCCGTGAACTCCTCGACTTCCAGCCGCAGCGCTCGACTCGCGAAGTGATTGAACACCTCTATGAATGGCCGAGCGTCATTCGCGTCAAGTCGAACGCGGCGTAACCCATGCCCTTTGCCCTGACCGCCGACGGCACGAAGATCCACTATGAGGTGACCGGTCGCCGCCACGGCGCGCCGGTGGTGTTGATCCAAGGGCTCGGGGCGACCAAGAGTGGATGGAACCTCCAGCGCATCGCCATGGCGACCCGCTATAACACGGTCGCCCTCGACAATCGCGGCGCCGGTCGAAGCGACATTCCCAAGGACCCCTTCACCTTGGAGCAGATGGCCGACGACGTGATCGCCGTTCTGGATGAAGTTGGAATCGAGTCGGCGCACATCGTCGGAGCATCGATGGGTGGTGTGATCACCCAGATCGTCGGCGTGAAGTACCCGCACCGCGTGCGCTCACTCACGCTCGTCTGCACCGCGTGCCGCAACCATCCGTGGCGCGAAGACCTGCTCAAGTCGTGGGCGACCACGGCGCAAGAAGACGGGATGTTCGCCCTCGGCAAGCAAGCCGCCCAGTGGGTCATGAGTCCGAGATCCTTTCGCCGACTGCTCCCCGCCATCGGCTGGCTCGGCCCACTCTCGTTGTTCCGCAGCAAGAGTCCGTTCGTCGCCCAGGTGGATGCGATCCTGCAGACGGACGAGACGCTCACCGACCAACTGTCGACGATCACGGCGCCGACCCTCGTCATCGTCGGCAACCAAGACGTGCTCACACCCCGTGGCGACAGCGAGGAATTGGCCGACATCATTCCAAACGCCGAGCTCGTCGTCATCTCGGGTGCGGCGCATGGGCTCATGATCGAACACGCCTCGACGTTCAACCGCGAGGTACTCGGCTTCATCGATCGCGTGGAGTCTCAGCGATCCATGGCCACCGCTTCATGACGTCGGTCCGTCCGCGCGTCGTCGTGATCGGAGCGGGACTGTCGGGCCTGACGGCGGCACGCACGCTCGTCGAGCGCGGCATCGACGTGACGACGATCGACAAGGGGCGCTCGCCTGGCGGCCGAATGGCGACGCGTCGGATCGGTGAGGCAACCCTCGACCACGGTGCGCAGTTCTTCACCGTCCGCGAACCGCTCTTCCACGGGATCGTCGAGGAGTGGATGCGCCACGGCATCGTGCGCGAGTGGTGTCGTGGATTCGACGACAACGACGGCCACCCGAGATACGTCGGTGTGACCGCGATGACGGACGTCCCGAAGCACCTCGCGCACGGCCTTTCGGTGCGCTACGACTCACTCGCCTTCAGCGTCACCCGCGGAACGACGACGAAGTGGTCGGTGCAACTCGACACCGGTGAACGGATCCCTGCAGACGCGGTGATCACCACGTGTCCGACTCCCCAGTCGTATTCCCTCACCATCACGACGGACCTCGCCATTCCCGAGGACTTCATCTCCATCGACTACGACCGTACGATCTGCCTGCTCGCCGTCCTCGACCGACCGATCACGCTCGGCGCCCACGGGGCGCTGCAGAACCCCTGCCCGTCAGTCTCCTTTGCCGCAGAGAACCAAACCAAGGGCATCTCGTCGGTGCCGGCGCTCACGATGCATGCCGATGCGACCTGGAGCGCGGAGCACTGGGATCGACAGACGAACGAACTCGAGTCATCGCTCGTGGGACTTGCCGCACCGCTCCTCAGCGGCGCAAGGATCGTCGAGGCGAACGTGAAGAAGTGGCGCTTTGCCACCCCGCGCACGATCCATCCGCAACGGTGTCTCGTGCTCGACGACGTCGTGTTCGCCGGGGACGCCTTCGGTGGTCCGCGGGTCGAGGGGGCGGTGCTGTCGGGTGTGGCTGCCGCGGATGCGGTCAGCGAATCACTGACGTGAGCAACACCGCAGGTGCCGCGCGCAACGCATCGGTTGCCGCGCTCTGCGGCAGCTTGTTGCAGTACTGCTCGCACAGCTGCACGTAACTCTGCGCGCTGTCGATCGCACTAGCGATTCCGGGGCTCGTGCGCACGATGGACAACGCCTTGTCCCGTTCATATGAACTGAGTGGCTTGCCGAGGATGTCGGTGAGTTCGTTCGACGCTTCGCCGCCTGCGGCCAAGGTCAACAGCACGGGCAACGTGTAGACGCCTTCTTCCATGTCGTGACCAGCGGGCTTGCCGAGTTCTTCGTCGGTGGCGATGATGTCGAGCAGGTCGTCCACGATCTGGAACACCATGCCGAACGCAGTGCCGTAGTTGGTGAGTGCCTCGACCTGGTCTGCGGGCAGGCCGGCGAGCAGTGCGCCGATGCGCGCAGAGGTCGAATACAGCGAGGCGGTCTTTCCTTCGATGCTCACGAGATACGACGGCACGGTGCGGGTGCGATCGTAGGTGTGGCGCAGTTCTTCGATCTGGCCTTCGCAGAGCTGCCCGATGGTGCGCGCGAGCAGCCCGGCGATGTCGTTGCCGAGCGATGCGGCGATCTCCGAGGCACGCGAGAGCAAGAAGTCGCCCGCGAGGATCGCCTGCAGGTTGCCCCACTTTGCGTTCACGGTCTCGACGCCACGGCGCTCGGGGCTTTCGTCCATCACGTCGTCGTGATACAGCGAACCGAGATGGACGAGCTCACACGAGATGCCACCGAGGATCACCTCGTTGGAAACGGGCGACTGTCCGCCAACCTGGGCGGCGGCCACCGTCATCACCGGACGCAGACGCTTGCCGCCCGCCACGATGAGGTGGGAGGCGATTTCGGTGAGGTAGGCGTCTCGCGTGCGCACGGCGTCCCGGAGCGCGGCCTCGACACGGTCGCGATCGGCGTCCATGGAGGGAAGCCCAAGAAGTGGTGACGCCAGAGCCATTGGGATTAAGGCTACGCAGGTGCCTTGTGAAATGGCGAACGAAGCGACCGATTCACCACCCCGAAAACGCACAAATTCTGACCTTTGTGCGTGTGTCATGCACAACATCAGGCCCCAGACACCCAGGGGTACACTTCAGGCAAGGTTCGCAGCGAAAAAAGGCGGTCTCCACAGTGTTCGAACGATTTACCGACAGGGCACGCCGGGTCGTGGTGCTGGCGCAGGAAGAAGCGCGCCTGCTGAACCACTCCTACATCGGCACGGAACACATCCTGCTCGGCCTCATCCACGAAGGCGAAGGCGTCGCCGCCAAGGCTCTGGAGTCGTTGAACATCTCGCTCGATGCGGTCCGCGCACAGGTCGAAGAGATCATCGGTCAGGGTGGCTCCTCGCCGTCCGGCCACATCCCCTTCACGCCACGCGCAAAGAAGGTGCTCGAGTTGTCGTTGCGCGAGGCGCTACAGCTCGGACACAACTACATCGGCACCGAGCACATCCTGCTCGGCCTCATCCGCGAGGGCGAAGGCGTCGCCGCCCAGGTGCTCGTCAAGCTGGGTGCCGACCTGAGCCGCGTTCGCCAGCAGGTCATCCAGTTGCTCTCCGGCTACCAGGGTTCCGCTCCGAAGGGCGAAGGGCAGTCGAGTGCGAAGGAGGACCAACCGGAAAAAGGTGGCAGCCAGATCCTCGACCAGTTCGGTCGCAACCTCACCCAGCTCGCACGTGACAACAAGCTCGACCCGGTGATCGGTCGTCATCGCGAGATGGAGCGTGTGATGCAGATCCTCTCGCGTCGCACCAAGAACAACCCGGTGCTGATCGGCGAGCCGGGCGTCGGCAAGACGGCGATCGTCGAAGGCCTCGCACAGAAGATCGTGCGCAACGACGTCCCCGAGACGCTCACCAACAAGCAGCTCTACACCCTCGATCTCGGCGCGCTCGTCGCCGGCAGCCGCTACCGCGGCGATTTCGAGGAGCGCCTGAAGAAGGTGCTGAAGGAAATCAAGACTCGCGGCGACATCATCTTGTTCATCGACGAGATCCACACGCTCGTCGGCGCGGGAGCGGCCGAGGGCGCGATCGACGCCGCCTCGATTCTGAAGCCGATGCTCGCCCGTGGCGAGCTGCAGACGATTGGTGCGACGACGCTGGATGAGTTCCGCAAGCACTTCGAAAAGGACGCCGCCCTCGAGCGCCGCTTCCAGCCGGTGAAGGTCGAGGAGCCAGAGGTCGCCCACACGATCGAGATCTTGAAGGGCATTCGCGACAAGTACGAGGCGCACCACCGAGTCACCATCACCGATCAGGCACTCGTTGCTGCAGCAAACCTCGCCGACCGCTACATCGCCGACCGTCACCTGCCGGACAAGGCGATCGACCTGATCGACGAGGCCGGCAGTCGCTTGCGCATCAAGCGCATGGCCACGCCACCGGATCTGAAGGATCTCGAGAACAAGATCAACGCCGTGCAGGAGGCCAAGAAGAAGGCCGTCGAGGAACAGCGCTTCGAAGAAGCTGGTCGCCTGCGCGACCAGGAGCGCGCACTCCTCGAGGAGCGCGCATCCAAGGAGGCAGAGGTCAAGGCATCCGGCATCAACCTTTTCGACGAGGTCGACGAAGAGGCGATCGCCGAGGTGTTGAGCATCTGGACCGGCATCCCCGTCTACAAGTTGACGGAGGAAGAGACCGCCAAGTTGTTGAACATGGAGGCGGAGCTCCACAAGCGCATCATCGCCCAGGAAGATGCGATCAAGGCCGTCAGCCAGAGCATTCGTCGCACGCGCGCGGGACTCAAGGACCCGAAGCGCCCGAGTGGTTCGTTCATCTTCTTGGGACCGACCGGCGTCGGCAAGACCGAGCTCGCCAAGACGCTCGCCAACTTCCTGTTCGGCGACGACGACGCGTTGATCTCCCTCGACATGAGCGAGTACATGGAGAAGCACACGGTCAGTCGCCTCGTCGGTTCGCCCCCGGGATACGTGGGCTACGAGGAAGGTGGTCAGCTGACCGAGGCCGTGCGCCGCAAGCCGTTCTCGGTCGTGCTCTTCGACGAGATCGAAAAGGCTCACCCGGACGTGTTCAACACGTTGCTGCAGATCCTCGAGGAAGGTCGACTGACCGACTCGCAGGGCCGCAGCACCGACTTCCGCAACACGGTGCTGATCATGACCTCGAACCTCGGCACGCAGGACCTGCGCAAGGCCAACGTCGGCTTCGGCAAGAACGACGAGGCCCTCTCATACCAGCGCATGCGCGACAAGGTGAACGAGGCGTTGAAGAACCACTTCCGCCCGGAGTTCCTGAACCGCATCGACGAGGTCATCGTGTTCCACGAACTCGGCATGCCCGAGGTGGTGCAGATGGTCGACCTCATGGCCAAGCGACTGATCGGCCAGCTCGAGGGTCTCGGACTCGGACTCGAACTCACGCAGCCGGCCAAGGAACTGCTCGCCAAGCGCGGATATGACCCGCAGCTCGGTGCGCGTCCGTTGCGTCGCGCACTGCAGCGCCTCGTCGAGGATCCGCTCTCGGAGAAGTTGCTGAACAAGGAGTTCTCTGCTGGCGACATCGTGCTCGTCGGCGTTGAGGACGACCCCGATCGCCCCGGTGAACAGCGCATCACGTTCAGCTCCGTTCCCGGATTCCAGCCGCCGGCTGCAGTCGAACTTGCCGGCGCGAGCGACGGCACGACGACCGCCGAATAACCTGCGCACTCGATGACGGGACGCTCTCCCCTGCGGGCGCTCGTCGCCGTCGCGGCCTGCTGTCTCGTTCTCGCGGGCTGCCGCGTCGACACCGTCGTATCGGTGAACGTGGAGCCCGACGGCTCGGGCGTGATCGCCGTCGTGGCGACGGCCGATGCCGAGGTGATGGCGAGCGCGCCGAACCTCGTCGATGACCTCAACTTCGATGCCGCACAAGCAGCGGGATGGAAGGTCTCCGACGTCGAGACCCTCGACAACGGCTCGGCACAGGTGCGCGTGTCGCACTCCTTCACCACGCCACAGGAAGCGACGCAGTTGATGGGTCAACTGAGCGGCCAGTTCGGGCCGTTCACGGACCTTGCCCTCACCCGCGAAGGCAAGGAGACCGACTCGACGTGGAAGTTGTCTGGCACCGCACAGATCACCGGTGGCCTACAGGCCTTCGCCGATCCGCAACTCCTGCAAATCATCGGCGGCGCACCCTATGAGCAGGCCGTGCGCGAACAGAACCTCGACATCGGGCAGGCAGCATCGATGGCGCTCAAGGTTCGCCTTCCTGGGACCCTCGAGTCGACCACCGGCGTGGACGACGCAGGTCTCATCCAGTGGACCGTGCCCTTCGACGGCAGTTCGCAGCAGATCGTCGCGACGACGCAGAACACGGCTGTCGGCGCCACCGTCGCACGCATCTTTTCCCCCGTGCTCTTCTGGCTGTTCATCGGTTGGCTCGTCGTGATGGCGGGCTTCTCCGGATACGTGGCGTACTCGCGCCTGCGCAAGCGCAAGTAGGACACCCACGGCGTAGTGTGTCGCGCATGGCCCGGATGCGCACCGCCTACAACTGCAGCGACTGTGGCGCCGCGCACTACAAGTGGGCAGGCAAGTGCGACTCGTGCGGGGCGTGGAACTCCCTCGTCGAAGACGTCGAGGATCCCACGGAGTCCGTGACGCTCGCTGCCGGGATGGCCCTCGTCCCGCCCGGCACCCCGCAGCCGCTCAGCGCGCTGTCCTCGACGACCGGCAAACCCACCCCAACGGGCATCGGCGAACTTGATCGCGTCCTCGACGGCGGGCTCGTCCCCGGTTCGGTCACGCTCCTCGGTGGCGAGCCCGGCATCGGCAAGTCGACGCTGCTGTTGCAGCTACTCTCCTCGTGGAAGACCAAGTCGCTCTACGTCACCGCCGAGGAAAGCGCACAACAGGTCCGACTGCGCGCCGAGCGACTGGACGCCCTGCGCGACGACGTGTGGCTCCTGTCGGAGGCTTCGCTCACCAACATCGTCACGGCAATCGACTCCGTCGCACCGAGCCTCGTCATCATCGACAGCGTGCAGGCCGTCGCCGACCCCAACCTCGGGTCCGCCCCAGGGTCGGTCGTGCAGGTGCGCGGGTGTGCCTATCGACTTGTCCAAGAGGCAAAGAGCCGCAACGTGCCCGTGATCCTCGTCGGCCACGTGACCAAGGACGGCAACCTCGCCGGCCCGCGCGTGCTCGAACACGTCGTCGACACGGTCCTGTCCTTCGAAGGCGATCGCCACCACGCCCTGCGGCTCCTGCGCGCGGTCAAGCACCGCTTCGGTTCGACGAGCGAACTCGGGCTCTTCGAGATGACCGAGCAAGGCCTTGCCGGGGTTCCGGATGCAAGCCAGATGTTCCTCGCCGACCGTCGCCCGGGAACGCCTGGTTCGATCGTCGTTCCAACCCTCGAGGGCCAACGTCCGCTCCTCGTCGAGGTCCAGGCCCTCACCAATCCCGTCTCGTCCGGTGTGCCGCCACGACGCAGCGCGCAAGGACTCGACCCGGGTCGCCTCGCAATGTTGCTCGCCGTCCTCGAACGCCGAGCCCGAGTCTCGCTCGCACAACACGAGGTGTATGCATCGGTCGTCGGTGGCGTGAAACTCACCGAGCCGAGCAGCGACCTGGGGTTGTGTCTCGCGCTCGTGTCTGCTGCGACGAATACGCCGACGCCGAACGATCTCGTCGTGTGCGGCGAAGTCGGACTCGGTGGCGAGCTCCGCAACGTCGCGCATCTCTCACGCCGACTGGCCGAAGCTGCACGCCTCGGCTTTGCCCGCGCGATCGTTCCCGCGAGCGGCGCGGAGAAGTCGAAGCCGACCAAGCAGGCCGGCCTCGTCATCCAACCCGCGGGAACGTTGAGCGAGGCTCTCGCCCTCGCACAGCTCCCCGTATCCTGACGAACAGTCATGACGATCGTTCCCGACGACAAGGACTGGACGTGGGTGCTCGAGCGCCAGTGCCCCGATTGCGCATTCGATGCACGCACGATCGCCGTCCGCGACATCGGCATGATCACTCGCGACGTCGCCTCCCAATGGGAGGTCGTCCTCGGCCTTCCTGGTTCGACGATGCGACCACGTCCAGACGTGTGGTCGGCGAGCGAGTATGGCTGTCACGTGCGTGACGTGTTCCGGCTGTTCGACGAACGGCTTGTTCTCATGTTGGAACGCGACGATCCTGCTTTCGCCAATTGGGACCAGGATGCGACGGCAGTGGCCGATCGCTACGACCAGCAGGATCCACTGATCGTTCGTCGCGAGCTCGTCGTCGCCGGTGACCAGGTGGCGGAGCGGTTTGACCAGGTCTCGGGCACCCAATGGAGTCGCACGGGCAGGCGAAGCGACGGGGCCATGTTCACCGTTGAGACCTTTGGCAAGTACTTCCTGCACGACCCGATCCACCACCTGTGGGACGTGTCACGGTCATTCTGAGCCGGTCACGCACACATCGGGACATGAACCAACCAGCACCCACCTTCACCGGCCCGGACGGCAAGCGCCGTTGCGGCTGGTGCTCCAGCGATCCCCTCTACATCGCCTACCACGACGACGAATGGGGCCGGCCCGTCACCGACGACGTCCGCCTCTACGAAAAGCTCTGCCTCGAGGGCTTCCAGGCGGGACTCTCGTGGCTCACGATCCTGAAAAAGCGGGACGCCTTCCGCGAGGCCTTCGCCGGCTTCGACCCGCACGTCGTCGCCAGGTTCACCGCGCGCGACGTCCAGCGCCTAATGCGCAACGCCAACATCGTCCGCAACAAGGCGAAGATTCAAGCCACGATCTCCAACGCCCGTGCGACGCTCACGCTCTGGGACCAGGGACGCTCCCTGTCGGAGACGATCTGGGCCCACCAGCCCACGAAGAAGCGCGCCGCACCGAGATCGACCCGTGACATCCCGGCGATGACGACAGAATCAGCGGCTCTATCCAAGAAATTGTTGAAGCTCGGGTTCCGTTTCGTCGGGCCGACGACCATGTATGCCGCCATGCAGTCGCTCGGCGTGGTCAACGACCACTACGCATCCTGTGCGTTTCGAAAGTCTGGGATTCGCTAGTTCAAACCTGAAGAGCGGCAAAACTCGGTTCAGAAGGTGTAGCGATAGACGTTCGTGTCCCGAGCGACGAAGCCGAGTCGCTGATAGAGACGGTTGGCCGCTTCCCGCGACGGACGCGAGGTGAGGTCCACGGTCTTGGCGCCCAGACTTCGTGCTCGATCCAAGGCGAATCGATTCACGGCCTCGCCCACGCCTTTGCCTCGCGCACTCCCATCGACGACGACGTCCTCGATCCACGCACGCACTCCGGTCGGGATCGGGAACACGACGAGCGTCAACGACCCGACGATTGCATCACCATCACGTGCGACAAGGATGTCGCACGAATCGTTCTCGATGATCGCCGCCAACTGGTCCATCGTCGGCGGTGGATTTGACGACGACAACTGAGGTATGAGCCGCGCCATAGCATCGACCAACTCTTGGGACGCGCGTTCAGCGATGGTCACGACGACTGTCACACCACTACCTTGCCACACGCCACACCCGATGCGAAGAGTGCACTGAATCCAGGGTTTAGAGCGTGAGTTTTCTCGGTATCGTTTGACCAACATGTCGGATATCCAACACCTTCGATGGTTGTCCAAGCCGAGCCTGACCCGACCCGTCATGATCACTGCCTTCACCGGTTGGAACGATGCAGCCGACGCTGCATCGAACGCGGTGCGCAACTTGATCGAAGGTTGGGGCGCCCAACCCCTTGCTGAGATCGACCCCGAACTGTTCACCGACTTCGCCACAATCCGTCCCCACATTCGACTGAAGGACGGCATGACTCGAACGGTGGTCTGGCCGACCGTCGGTCTCTGGCACGTCCAAGGAGCCGGCGGCGACATCATCCTTGCCCTCGGACCCGAGCCAAGCCTGCGTTGGAGGGCGTTCTCCGAGCAGCTGATGGGAGTCGCAGACCATTTCGGTGCGTCGATGATGCTCACGCTCGGCGCATTGCTTGCAGACGTTCCCCACAGTCGCCCCGTCCAGATCATCGGTACGGCCACCGACCAGGACATGATCGAGCGCTACAGCCTCCAGCGCTCACGATACGAAGGGCCGACTGGGATCATCGGAGTGATCCACGACATGTGCACGACGACTGCACTCCCCTCCGTCGCGCTGTGGGCCGCAGTCCCTGCGTATGCGTCCCAAGTGCCGTCCCCAAAGGCGTCGCTGTCGCTCATGCGTCGCGCATGCGAGATCATCGGCACACCCGCTCCGGTTGCATCGGTCATGAACCTGATCGACCGATACGAAGAGCAGGTCAATTCACTCGTCGAAGACGACGAGGACCTCGCCGCGTATGTCGAGCGCCTGGAGACGATGACGGATCAAGGAATGAGCATCGACGACGAAGTCGACGACGGCCAATTGCAGTTCGACTTCGCCGAGGATACGGGTGACGATGCGGCGGACGCGTCGACGTTGATGGACGAAGTCGAACAGTTCCTCCGCGAACAGGGCGAAGGAAAGTAGCTCTAGAGGGTGGTGACGAGTTCCTCGATCGGGGTGACCATCCCGACGTAGAACTGACCGAAGTCTGCGTACTTGGCTGACGCCTCGTCGAAGCGCATCGTGTAGACCACGTCCTTCAGGTCGTCGGGATTGACGGCGAACAGGGTCACCCCCCACTCGTAGTCGTCGAGTCCGGTCGAGCCGGTGACGAGTTGGACGACGCGACCGGCAAAGGTTCTGCCACTCTTGCCGTGCTCCATCATCAACTCGCTGCGCTTTTCGAAGGGAAGGGTGAACCAGTTGTCCTCGGCGTCACGCTTCTTCGACATGGGATAGAAGCACCAGGCGTTTTTCCCAGGGATTGGAATCTGCGGGTAGAGCCGCGCGTTCTTCATCTCCTCGGGCACGTTGGCGGCATACTCGCTGACCTCGGTCAGTGACACGTAGCTGTCGGTGACGAAGACTCCCGCACGCTGCAGCGCGGACTGGAACGTGCGCAGGTCGCGCATGTCGGAAGCAACCGCCATGAAGGCGACGTCCGCTTTGTGTCCGAGCATCGACACGGACACGACCTGGGTCCCGCGGGCCTTTGCGTCGTTGACGGCGTCGATCGTGGCAGTGGCGTCGAAGTCCGCCGCAGCGTGGCCAAAGAGATGGATGACGGCCATGCCGACGGAGGGTGAAAGGGGTTCGCTCATCGCCTTGAGGTTACTGACGGGCTCGTCGTGACGCCTCAACGAGCGCCGAAGCTGCTCGTGCCGGCGCGTCGTCGTCAAGGTGGAGATAGAGCGACGGCTCGACGAGTTCCACTTCCATGATTTCTGGCACACCCACGCCATTCGTCACCATGTCGATTCGCGCGTACAGCGGGGGTTCATCGAATCGATCTGCAAGCACAGCCATCACCCGATCGCCGAGTGCACGCTCGGCACCCGTCGCGCTGCGCGCGGTGATCTGTTCCTCCATGTACAACCCGTTGTGCCTCGGATCGTTGTCACCGAAGATCGCGGCCTTACCGAAGGCGTGGCTGAACTGACCGGCGAGGTAGACGAGTCCGGTCTCCCCGAGCGTGTCGATCGTCGCTTGATAGGGCTGCACGAGTGCGACACCGCTCGTGCGCATGATGCGCTGGACGTGCGCAAGGGCTGCCTCTGGGTCTCCGACGTGGCGAGCCGTGTTGTTCGATCCGGCACTGACGGCGGGCTTCACGATGACGTCGTTCGTCAGATCGAGACTGGCGAGGTCGTTCGGTCGGGAGACGAACGTCGTCGACATCACGTCGATGGATGCTCCCGCCAGATCGATCAGATAGCGCTTGTCGACGTTCCACTGCACGATGTCGAGCTGGTTGAAAAGACGCGTGCGGGCACCGACTCCTCGCGCCCACACGAGAAACTCACCGAGTCTCTCGTGGTAGTCCCAGGTGCTGCGCAGCACGGCGATCGAGAACCGCGACCAGTCGACGTGTTGGTCGTCCCAGTCGACGATCTCCCACTCTGCCCCACATGCGTCGAGGGCACGACTGAGGATCCCGAGATCCTTGTCGTGCCCTCGTGCTTCGTGCGTGGTGACGAGCGCGATCATGCGTACAGTCTCGCGCCGTCGTCGTTCGGTTTAGTAGTCGTCCATTCCTCCGCCGGGCATCGCAGGTGCGGCCTCTTCGGGCTTGTCTGCGATGACGGCTTCAGTGGTCAGGAACAGAGCAGCGATCGAAGCCGCGTTCTGCAGCGCCGAGCGGGTCACCTTGGCGGCGTCGATGACGCCGAGCTTCACGAGGTCCTCGTACTCACCGGTGGCGGCATTGAGACCTTCGCTGCCCTTCATCGAGCGCACCTTCTCGACGACGACTCCGCCCTCGAGACCAGCGTTCTCTGCGATCTGCTTGAGCGGGCCCTCGAGCGAGCGAGCAACCAGTCGTGCACCGGTTGCCTCGTCGCCCTTCAGCGACTCGGCGACCTTGAGCACTGCAGCCTGCGAGCGCAGCAACGCAACTCCACCGCCGGGGACGACGCCCTCTTCGATGGCGGCCTTGGTGGTGCTGACGGCGTCCTCGATGCGGTGCTTCTTTTCCTTCAGCTCCACCTCGGTGGCGGCGCCGACCTTGAGCACCGCGACTCCACCCGACAACTTGGCGAGGCGCTCCTGGAGCTTCTCCCGGTCGTAGTCGGAGTCGGTGTTGTCGATCTCGGCCTTGATCTGGGAGATGCGGCCCTTGATGTCGCCATCGGATCCCGCACCCTCGATGATCGTGGTCTCGTCTTTGGTCACGACGATCTTCTTCGCGCGGCCGAGCAGGTCGAGCGTGGTGTTCTCGAGCTTGAGCCCAACTTCCTCGCTCACGACCTGGCCACCCGTGAGGATCGCGATGTCCTGGAGCATGGCCTTGCGGCGGTCGCCGAAGCCTGGAGCCTTGACGGCGACGCTCTTGAACGTGCCGCGGATCTTGTTCACGACCAACGTCGCGAGGGCCTCACCCTCGATGTCTTCGGCGATGATCACGAGTTGCTTGCCGGCCTGCATGACCTTCTCCAATACCGGGAGCAGGTCGCGAACGGCGGTGATCTTGCCTCCGACGAGCAGGATGTAACCGTCGTCGACGACGGCCTCCATGCGATCGGTGTCGGTCACGAAGTAGGGGGAGATGTAGCCCTTGTCGAAGCGCATGCCCTCGACGAGGTCCATGTCCATGCCGAAGGTCTGGCTTTCTTCGACGGTGATGACGCCGTCCTTGCCGACCTTGTCGATTGCCTCAGAGATGGTCTGGCCGATCTCCGGATCTGCCGCAGAAATCGACGCGACCTGGGCGATCTGCTCCTTCGAGTCCACTTCCTTGGCGAGATCGCGAATGCTGGCGACGGCCGCCTCGACCGCGGCTTCGATGCCACGCTTCACGCTCATCGGGTTCGCTCCAGCGGCGACGTTGCGCAGACCTTCGCGCACCATCGTCCACGCCAACACCGTCGCTGTCGTCGTGCCGTCTCCGGCCACGTCGTCGGTCTTCTTGGCGACTTCCTTCACGAGTTCCGCGCCAATGCGCTCGTAGGGGTCTTCGAGTTCGATCTCCTTGGCGATCGACACACCGTCGTTGGTGATCGTCGGTGCGCCCCACTTCTTGTCGAGCACGACGTTGCGGCCCTTCGGTCCGAGCGTCACGCGCACGGCATCGGCCAACTTGTTCATTCCATTTTCGAGACCGCGGCGGGCTTCGTCATCGAACAGGATGATCTTCGACATGGTGTTCCTCCATACGTCAACTGGGTATCGGGGTTGTCTGCCGACTGGGGGTTGAGGCTCAGATCGGGTGTTAGCACTCTACCGAGGGGACTGCTAATCCGCTCCAGCCGTGCTCAGCGGATCTTGCGAAGCACCACGTCCGTGCGGGTTTCCGTGGCCCCTTCACGCTGGAGCCAGCGCAGGAAGGCATCCAGTCCGACGGTCCCCTCGCAGGCAACGGCAAGCGTCACGTCCGACTCGCCCGTCACGTGGGCGGCCCACAGGATGTCGTCGCGCTTGGCGGCCGCGTCGTCAAAGCCCTTGGTATGCGGCATCCGGGCGTCGATCACGGCTTCCAGCGTGCGACCAAGTGCTGCCTGGTTGATCTCAGCCCGAAACCCCAAGATGACACCCTCGCGCATCAGTCGGCGGACCCGCTCTGCAGCGGCGTTGGCTGAGAGATGAACACGGTCACCGAGCATTTGCCAGGAGATTCGTCCGTCAGATTGGAGAATCCCGAGGATTTCTCTGTCTACTCCATCGATTGTCACTGTTTCCGTCGCCATAGCCCTCATTCTGCCAGATTTTCCGCAGTTTCCTCTGAGTGGGCCACGCCACACTGGTGCCATGACGGAACAGACCTGGTCCTGGCTGCTGGTGGGCTTCGAGCTCCTGGCCATCGGTGGGATGTGGCTGGTCGGCGCCCGGAAGTGGTGGGGCTGGGGCATGGTGCTCGCCAGCTCGCTCCCCTGGATGATCTATGGGCTGATCTTTTCGAAGCACGGCTTCGTCGTGATGAGCACTCTCTACATCCTCACGCACTCACGCAACTTGGTGAAGTGGCGTCGCGCACACCACGCGCAGTCGTCCGACGACGACCGCGAGGAACTCACGCTCTCCGCAGCCGCCTAAGGTTCTGCGCGTACCGCGAACCGACCGTCTCCGAACCGTCACCCGCAACCGTCGACCAAAACGAGTCGTTAATCGGTGCAGCCTCGAGGGTCTCACGCGTGACGATCTCGAGCACGTGAGCTTGGTCTCGCGCCTGCACCGCTCCACCCAGTTCGTCGTAGATCGTCGTGACCTCGTCGGACTGCAGGTACTTCGGTCGAACGTACACCTTGCCGAGGCGAATCGCATCGAAGGCGATGCTTGAATCCACGTCGATCAACACCTCGCACCACGAGACCAACTGCGTGGACGACCACGTCGATCCGACGAAGTCAAGCGACTCCAACCGACCAAGTTCGGCGATTTCCGACTCGGTCAGCGCCGAATCCTTTGCTCGCAGATGTCCAGCGACGGCGACGTGCAGTCGGGGTTCGCGACCGAGCGCGCGGAGCAACTCGAGCGTCGCCGCGCGGTCGACCGAATTGTGCCACTTTGGCAGGAACACGAGCACCCGACGACGAGATCCAGACTCGATGGCGGCCGGCGGCGCAAGCGAATACAGGGTGTCGATCCATTCGCGCGAGAACCTGACCGAACCCCACACCTGCGCGTTGTCGCCACTCATCGTCGAGTTCCCGACGATCACCGAGCGGTGATAGTCGGAACAAAAGACGTAGGCGGCAAAGCTGTCGCGATCGGCGAATGGCAACTTCCCGCCATGGCTTGCCGCGACCTCACGGACGTGTTCGGACGGCACGAGCGAGGTCTTCGTCGAGTGTCCGTGCGGAAGCGAGACGACGGGGATTCCCCGCGCATGTGCAACAAGTTGCAGCTGCAGTGCGGGGGTCGCCGCGAAGACGTCCTTTGCTCGTTTGATGAGTGAGCGCGACTGCGAGCGGCCGGCGATGCCATTGCCCCATTCGACCCCCAGGAGTCCAGCACCGAGGCGAGAGAGAAGCCTCCGCGCACGAAGGCGGTTCCACGAGATCTGGCCCCATCGCGACGAGGGCACGTGTATCGAGTGAACATGGACCCCTGGAAGCCCTCGCAGGAATGCTTCGCGGGGATCGCCGACGCCGAGAAGCGATTGATCGGTGAGGAGATGGACGGTCTCACCATGTGTCGACAACGCCCACGCGATCGGCGTGAACTGGTCGAGTTCGGCTACTCCGCCGACGAGCAGCACGTGCGACGACATGGGCGCGCGTCGCCTATCGATCGGTCGCAGCGAAACTCATGCGCGCGTGCTCTGCGCGCCACTCTTCCGCATATTCACACTCGGCATATTTCTCGAAGTAGGGCCCGCCAAGCGTGTAATGCACGAGTTTTGGTTCGGTTGGCCGCGGGACGGGTTCGCCGACGAGATAGTTCCATGCGCTCGGGAGCTCGCCGATTTCTGAGTCGGATGACAGCCACTTGAACTGATGCAGATAAAGACCGCTTTCTGACTCGACCACGTGTGGCGTGAGCGTCGTGCACTTGGCGTTGTTGAAGAGCATCACGCTCGACCAGTTCTTCTTTTCGTACTTGGTCTGGACCTGGCCGAGGAACTTCGTGTCTTCGACGGGGCGATAGTCGTGCTTCACGCACATCACCGAGTAGCGCTCATCGCGCAGCGACCACAGTTCGGCGACGTCGCCGACCATCAACATGTCGCAGTCCATGAATGCGGCCCATCCCTCGTATCCGCAGAGATAGGGGGTCAGGAAGCGGGTGAAGGAGAAGTCGGTGGACTCGATGTTCGACCGTTCGCGTCCGTAGAAGCCGGCCAGATGGCGCTTGACGATCGGGGTGATCGTGACGGGAATCGAGGAATTGCGCAAGATGCTGTGGGACAGCACGTGGAACGCGACGGTCTCGTTGTCGTCGTAACCGATGAAGATGCGGGCGACGTCAGCCATCGATCGTCACACCGTGGTCGGGGCGTCGCCCGTGTCGGCGACGGCCTTGCGGATGGCGAGGAGTTGGGTGAGCAGCGCTTCGACTCGGTGCAGCGGAACCATGTTCGGCCCGTCGCTCAGACCCTTGTCGGGATCGGGATGGATCTCCATGAACAGCCCATCGACACCCACTGCGACCGCAGCGCGTGCAAGTGGTGCCACGAATTCGCGTTGTCCACCGGATGAACCACCTCGGCCTCCTGGCTGCTGGACCGAATGCGTGGCATCGAAGATGACGGGGCATCCGAACTCGGCGAGCTGCGGAAGCGAGCGGTAGTCGACGACGAGCGTGTTGTAGCCGAAACTATTGCCACGCTCCGTCACCATCACGTTCGCCGCACCGGCGTCACGCAGCTTGGCGACGACTTGCGACATCTCTTGTGGGGACAGGAACTGGCCCTTCTTCACGTTCACCGCGCGACCCGTTGCCGCCGCGGCAACCAGCAGGTCGGTCTGGCGGCACAGGAAGGCCGGTATCTGCAGCACGTCGACGACCGGGGCGACCTCTGCTGCGTGTTGCGACTCGTGGATGTCGGTCAGTACCGGAACTCCGAAGCGCTTCTTCACCGCTGCCAGCACCTCGAGCCCGGCCTCGACTCCAGGCCCACGGAAGGACGAGTTCGACGTGCGGTTCGCCTTGTCGAAACTCGACTTGAACACGTATTGAATCCCGAGACGCGACGTGATGTCCACGAGCCGCTCAGCGACTTCCATCACGAGCGCCTCACTCTCGATCACGCACGGCCCACCGATCAAGGTCAGCGGCTTGCCGGATCCAGCGACGACGCTTCCACCGAGCGCCGCGAGTCGTGTGGTCGTCATGTGTGCTCCTAGTCCCCCGACGCCGATTGCGTGATGAGTCCCGCTTGGACGAGGTCGTGCAAGCGGAGAATTCCGGTGACCGCACCGTTCGACCCGACGACGGGCAACAAGGTGATGGCCTTCTTGTTGTTGCGCTCCATCCGCTCGATCGCGTGGATGGCGAGCACGTCGTCGGTGATTGTGATCGGGTCCTTGGTCATGATGTCGGCGGCTCGTAGAGACGCCCAGGTGTCGGGCGCGTTCATCTTCAGTGCGCGACGCAGGTCGCCGTCGGTGATGATCCCGTCGATCGACTTCGCGCTCTGTGGGTCACGCACCCAGATCGCTCCGATGCCGATCTTGGTGATCTCGTCGATCACCTCGACCAGCGTCGTCGAGGAAGCAACGGGCTGCACCTTGTCGATCGGCACCATCAGGTCCCGTACGAAGAGCGTGAGGCGCTTGCCGAGTTGACCACCGGGATGGTTCGTCGCAAAGTCATCGGCGCTCACCTGACGTCGCTGCATCCACACCGTGGCGAGCGCATCACCGATCGCCATCGCCACCGTCGTGCTCGACGTCGGCACGATGTTGTGTGGGCCGACTTCGGCATCGACCGATGCATCGAGTGCGACATCGCTCGTGCGGCCGAGGGTCGACTGCAGGTTGCCAACGATGGAGATGATCTGCGTCCCGCGACGACGGAGATGCGGCATCACGGCGAGCAACTCCTGCGTCTCGCCGCTGTTGCTCAAGAGCAACACGACGTCGCCCTCGGCGACCACACCAAGGTCGCCATGGAGGGCATCCAGCGGGTTGAGATAGAGCGAGACGAGGCCGACAGAGCTGAGCGTGGCGGCGATCTTGCGGGCAACGATCCCCGACTTGCCGACACCACTCGTGACCACCTTCGACGTGCAACCCACGAGGATCGAGAGCGCCGTGTCGATGGACGCCGTGTCCAGGCGCTCAGCCGCGGTCGTGATCGCACGAGCCTCGTCGAGGAGCGCCTCGACGACGTCATGGCGGTGCGTGGTGTGCGGCGTGGTCATGTCGGGTTCCGAAGAGACGCGCCTCAGAATCGCGGCTGAGAAGCGATCTTGCGAGCCAAGTCTAGGTCTTCAGCCACGTTGACCTCGCCGAGTGGTTCGTCGACGACGATCGTGGAGACGGATATGCCATGTTCGATGAACCGGAGTTGTTCAAGCTTCTCCAGGTCCTCGAGCACCGACGAGGCAAACCCCCTCCACGCCGCAAGGGCATCCTGGCTGTAGGCATACAGACCGACGTGACCCCAGTACGTGGTGTGCTTCGTCCACTCGCTCGGCTGCGCGTCGCGCTGGAACGGAATCGGAGAGCGACTGAAGTAGATCGCATCGCCATTGCTGCGGCGTACGACCTTCACCGAATTCGGACTCTGGATCGACTCGGGCTTCATCTCAAAGATCGGCGTCAACATCATCGGACGTGGATTGCGTCTGACGAAGTCACCGATCACCGCATCGATCATCGCGGGATCGACGAACGGCTGGTCGCCCTGCACGTTGACGATCACGTCGTGGTCGAGCTGCTGTGCGGCGAGTGCGATCCGATCGGTTCCCGAGGTGCACGATGCCGGCGTCATCAGCGTCCGATAGCCCCAGGTCGCAGCGATGTCACGCAGTTCTTCGGAGTCAGTGCACAAATAGACGTCGTTCGCCCTCGTCGCCTTGCTGCATTGCTCGAGCACACGCTGGAGCATCGGTTTGCCGCCGATGTCGGCGAGCACCTTGCGTGGAAGCCTGGAGGAGTCGAGACGCGCGGGAACGGCGATCGCACACCGCGACGTGGAGACCGAGTCGGTCAGAGGGACCCGCCCGCGACTGCCGGAATGATCGAGACGGTCGTTCCCGCGGCAACGGCGGTCTTGAGCCCGTCCATGTAGCGCACGTCGTCGTCGGCCACGAAGATGTTGACGAACTTGTGCAGGTTGCCGTCGCCGTCGAACAGTCGGTCACTGAAGCCGGGGTGGGCGGCGTTCAAGTTGGCGAGGACTTCTGCGAGGGTCGAACCCTCGACGCTGACGGTGGATGCTCCGCCGGACAACGGGCGCAAGGTGGTGGGGATTCGTACGGTGACGGCCATGTGCCCCACGCTATCTGTGCGTGGTGGCTTTCGAGTCCACGGCGACGATGTCGTCGACGATGCGCGCGCTCAGCGCCACCATCGGCAATCCTCCGCCGGGATGACTCGAGCCACCGACGAGATACAGACCGCGCACTGCACCACGATTATTCGGCCGACGAAAGGCGGCGTTTCGTCCGTTCGACGACGTCCCATAGATCGCGCCACCAGGAGCCCGATATCGCCTCTCGATGTCGAGTGGCCCGATCGTCTCGATGAACAGTGCACGATCGCGAAGGTCGGGCCCGACCGTCGCCAGTCGCTCGACGACCCATTGGCCATAGTCCGTTCCCGCATCGTCGAGCGACGCTCCGGCAGGAGCATTCACCAAGATGAACCAGTTCTCGTGGCCCGCAGGTGCCTGACTCGGGTCCGTGATCGACGACACGCATGCATAGATCGTCGGATCGCTCGGCAACTCACCTCGTTCGATCTCTGCAAACTCGCGCTCGTAGTCGGCGGAGAACCACACGTTGTGGTGCACGACGTTCGGCGTCGCCCCGCGCGCGCCGACGAGGACGACGACACCACTCGACGAGCGCCCGGCGGACTGCACGCGGCGCAGTCGCTTCGGTTCATCGAGCAAATCGCGATACAGGTGTTCGGCATCGACGTTGGCGATGACGAGACCTGCGGACATGGTTTCCCCGCCGGCGATCTCGACCCCGGTGACTCGACCGCGTGTGGTGATCAGTCGCGTGACGTCACAGCTCGTGCGAATCTCGACTCCCATGCGCCGCGCGACGCGCTCGAGTGCGACCCGCAACGCACCGAGACCACCCATCGGATACCACGCGCCGTGGTCCGCTTCGATCGACGCGATGCACGACAGCGTCGCCGGCGAGCGATACGGCGACGAGCCGCTGTAGGTCGCATAGCGACCGAGCCATTGCTGCAGGTTCGGGTTGGTGAAGTGATGACGGGCTGCGGTCGCGAGCGTCCTTCGCGCATCGATCGCACCGAGGTCTCCGATGCGCTTCATGCGTCGCAGCAGGCTGATGGGACCGCTCATCGGTCCGGCGAGGAAGGTTCGTTCGCTCACCTCCCAGATCGATCGCGAGTGCCTGAGGAACTGGAGATACTCCTCGCCCGAACCCGGGTGCATGCCATCCAGCGACGAGGCAGTGTCGATCGGGTTGTCGTAGAACGTCGCCGTCGTGTGGTTCTGCCAGAAGTAGCGGAACTGGGTCGACAAACGGCGCAGGTCGACCTCGGCATCGAGCGACGTCCCCGCACACCGCATCACCTCGTCGAACACCTGCGGCAACGTGAGGAGCGACGGACCGAGATCGAACGTGAAGCCGTCGCGCTCGTACACGGCAAGCTTGCCGCCGACGACCGGCAGCCGCTCGAGAATGGTCACCGAGCGCCCGCGGGCCGCCAGGCGAATCGCGACGCACAGTCCACCGACTCCACCACCAACGACGATGACGCGCTCAGCGGACACGGTTCAACCGTCCCAGCGCGAAGAGCCCAAGTGAACCCATCGTGGCGGCACCCCACAGCGCGACCCACGGTTCTCCAAAGAAGAACAAGAATCCCATCGTCTCCATCGTGGCCACCGCGACATACTGCACGACGGGTGTGCGCTGAGGAGCCTGCGGTGGCAACACGAGCTCCAAAATGACCATCAAGACGGCGCTCACGAGGAGCCAGCCCAGGAAGTTGGTGAGCGGAATCCCGAAGTAGTCGCCGCCCTTCGGCCAGACCCAATACCCCTCCATCACCATGTGCGGATCGAGGAACACGTCCCACGCCGTCAGCGCAACTGCGCCGACGCCGATGCGCACGACGGGTGGTGACGGCACCCCCGTGATCGACCTCGCCACCTCACGTGCGGGCAGCGCCATCGCGAACCACGCAAGCGCGACTGCGACGGGAACTCCTGCGACGTGCGGGTCGAGCAGGTCGGTGTAGTCATACGAACCGAACGGAAACCCGCTGCGCGAGCCGACAATCTCGACGACGAGTCCGCACGCAACGACGAGACCAGCGGCACGATACGCGCGATTTCCCCAGCCTGCCCGCGCGCTCAGGAACGAGATCACGAAGAGTCCACAGACGACAACGTTGGCGAGCGTCACCCGTTGCGTCGAACCAACGTCGACGAGCGGCGTTGCGATCATCGCAATGGCGGTGACGACGATCGCGATGCGCTTCATCGATGCAGGATGCTCGGCGCCATCAGCCTGAACACCATCACCGCTTTCTCCCACGTCGACACTGAGGCGCGACGGGCGAACACGTCGTAGTTTTGGGCCTCAATCTTGTCGAGGATGCGACCGTAGAGCACGCGTGCGGCCCCGATCGAACGGGCCGACCGGGGAGGCAAGAGCGCAAGCCCGGCGTCCGCCGAGCGGTAGAGCTCGCGACAGCGGGCGATCTCGAACTTCATCAAATCGACGAACTCGGGCGTGCACGTCCTTGCCGTCAGATCGACGCCGAATCGTCGCACGTCCTCCTGCGGAATGTAGACACGACCGCGATCGAGGTCCTCGTTCACGTCGCGAAGGAAGTTGGTGAGCTGGAATGCGTTCCCGAGGTCGCGCGCCGGCTGAATTGCCGACGGATTCAGCGGCTCGAGGATCGGCAGCATCATCTCGCCGATCACGGCGGCCGAGCCGTCCATGTAACCGAGAAGGTCATCCCACGTCTCGTAGCGCTCGACCGTCAAGTCCATCGTCATGCTGCGCAGGAACCGCCTGAAGCAGTCTGGGTCGATGGCACATCGCGTCGCGGTGTCGACCACCGCTCGCAGCACCGGGTCGCGCGATTCACCAGCCGCGAGGTCACGAAAGAATCGATCTCCGAAATCCTTCAGCGCCTTCTCCCGCTCTTCCGCCGGCACCGGTCCGAGATCGTCGACGATGTCGTCGGCATACCGACAAAAGCCGTAGAGCGCATGAACGTGTCGGCGCTTGTCGCGAGGCAGAACCTTGGTCGACCAGTAGTACGTCGTGCCGTGACGCTTGTTGAACTCCTTGCACAACTCGTAACTTTCGTCCAGGGACAACTCGCGTGTCGGCAGCAAGTGCGTGGTCGGGGTTGGCGCCTGACGCGTCATGTCCTGCTACCTCCGCGACGCGCTGTATTCATCGACGCGCTCTGCCGCGAGCTTGCCGGACACCAACACCATCGGCACGCCGACACCGGGCAACGTGGAGGATCCGACGAAGACAAGTCCGGGCACACGTTTGTCCACGTTGTTCGGCCTGAATGGACCGGTCTGCATGAAGGTGTGGGCGAGTGCGAACGGCGTTCCGCGCTCCATACCGAGTGCCTCCCAGTCCATCGGGTCATAGACGCGCTCGACGACGACGTCGGTTGGATAGCCGAGCCTGGCGACCGTCGACTTGATGTCGCCGACGATGCGTTCGCGTTCCTTGCTCCAGTCGATCTTGCCGTCGAGGTTCGGCGTCGGCTCGAGCACGTACAGCGACGAGTGTCCGTCGGGAGCGAGACCTGGAGTGTCGAGCGAGTGCAACGTGACGAGCAGTGATGGATCCGGCATCCGCACCTCGTCTTCGATCAACGCCTTGAACGAGCCATCCCAGTCCTTTCCGAAGTGGATGTTGTGGTGCGCTGCGTTGCTCGGTGGCACACCCTTGACGCCCGCGACCCACAGCACGCAGCTTGGGCTGTACTTGCCATTGCGCGCAACACGAGGAGCGTCGACGCCTCCGAGCAACGTGCGATAGGCGACGGGCAGGTCAGGGTTGCACACGACCACGTCCGCGTCGATGCGTTCGCTCCCGGCGATCTCGACGCCCGACACCGCGCCATGGGAACCGGGGCGCCGCACGATGCGCGTGACCGGAGCGTTGAACCTGAACTGCACGCCAGCGGCCTCGAGTGCGGAATGCAGTCCCGTCGCCATCGCGTGCATTCCACCCTCGGGGAAGTACACGCCCTCGACGGAGTCCATGTACGTGATGACCGCATACAGCGACAACGCCTCGTAAGGGGCAAGCCCTGCATACATCGCCTGGAAACTGAAGATTCGCTGCAGTCGCTCGTCCGAGAAGAAGCTTGCGACCTTCTTGTCGAGCTTGGAGAATCCTCCGAGGGACACCAACTTGAGCCCTGCCTTCCACGGCTTCAGGAGGTCAAACGGTGAGTTGAAGTTGGCGTCGATGAACGAGTCCATCTCGGCCCGATAGAGCTCTTCAAGCCACGCACAGAACCGAATGAAGGCCTCGGCCTCCTTGCCGTTGGAGAATCGACGGATCTCTTCTGCCATCCGCTCCCTGCCGTGCAACACGTGCAGTTCGCTGCCGTCGTCGTAGACCGCGCGATACATCGGATCGACCTTCTTGATCGTCACGTAGTCGGCCATGTTGGCTCCGGCTGCCTCGAACACGCGCTCGAGCAGGTTCGGCATTGTCAGTACCGTCGGTCCGTTGTCGAGACGGAAGCCGGCGGACTCGATCATCCCCGCTCGCCCACCGGGAATCGGATCGCGCTCGACGACGGTGACCGAGTGACCCGCCTTGGCGAGGTACGCGGCGGCGGACAGTCCACCGAGTCCCGCACCGATGACGACGACGTTCATTACACCGTCCGCCACGACACGTAGTTGGCAAGAGCGATGAGTTCGCTGCGCGCCTCGTCGGTGAGGTCGACGTCGTCGAGGGATGCAATCGCCGAGTCGGTCAACGAGGTGATCTGCCCTTCGAGCTCATCCAGTGCTCCAGTTGCGCGAATTGTGTCTTGCACCTCTTCCACTTGGGCATCCGTGAGGAGCGTCGACCCGACGAGGTCGAGTGTCGTGCGCTGCGCGGGAGTCGCGCGCGACACCGCGATCGCCATCAGCGGCGTCGGCTTGCCTTCGCGCAGGTCGTCACCGACCGGCTTGCCGGTGACGCTCGTTTCGCCGAACGCCCCGAGCACGTCGTCGCGCATCTGGAACGCGTCCCCGAGCGGGAGACCGTAACGCGAGAGTGCCGCAAGGTGTGCTTCCCCGCACGCGGGATTTGCGAGCAACGCCCCGAGGTGGAGTGGTCGCTCGATCGTGTACTTGCCGCTCTTGTACCGGCAGATGCGCTCGGCCTTCTCACGGCGTCGTTCGCTCGTTGCCGAACCGACCATGTCGAGGTACTGACCGATGTTCAACTCGATGCGTAGTTCGTTCCACAGCGCCCACACCTCTCGTGGCGCGCCATGCAGCAACACGTCGGAATAGACGAACGCGAGGTCACCAACGAGGATCGCCACACCCTCACCGAATCGGCGACCCTCTCCTGCGAGCGACTGGGCCTCGTGTTGGTCGATGTACACGGTGTGCGTCGTCGGCTCGCCACGTCGAGTCGTCGAGCCGTCCATCACGTCGTCGTGGAAGAGCGCGAACGCATGCAACAGCTCGAGGGCTCCGCCCGCATCGATCACGCTCGCCGATGACTTGTCACCACCGGATCCGACGAAACCCCAGTAACAGAATGCTGGCCGCAGGCGCTTGCCGCCGGCCAACACGAGCCTGCCGATCTCGCGGATCGGGGCGATGAGATCTGAGTCGAACGAGCCCCAGCGGCGGGTTTCCTCGTCGAGCAGCTTGGCAAGCCGATCGTCGACCGCCTGGGCGATCGCAGTCAGCGAAGCGGGGGTCGAACGCACGCCGATAAGGCTACGCCGACTGGCTTGACCCCGACTTGTTGTGGGTCAACTATTCGTCCCCGAGTCCGCCGACGACCTCTTCGATGCGCAACTTGGCCGCGCCGATCCGCTCGCGACACAACTCGATGAGTGTGGCGGCACGCTGGACGTGCGTGGACAGTTGATCCACGTCGACGTCGTCACGTTCGAGCAACTCCAAGATCTCCTCGAGTTCGGCGACGGCTTCTGCGTAGCCCAAGTCTGCGACGTCCTTTTTCTTCGTGGCCATCAGTCCTCCTTCAGTCGTGTGGTGGTTCCCACCACGCTTGTGATCGTTCCATCTGCGAGATGCGTGACGACGTCGTCACCGTTCGACACGTTCGCGACACTGCGCACGGTTCTGCCGTCCTTCGTCGTCGTGATCGACCAACCGCGTGCCATCGTCGTCTTCGGATCGAGCAGGCGAACACGCTCGGCTACGGCGTCGATCTCTCGTTCGGCGTTGCGCACGACGTCCAATGGTCTCCGGCGAATCCGCTCGCTCGCCACCGTCACCAGGTTCTCTCCCGCGCGCACGACCTCGAACACGCGATGACGGATCGAATGCGCCGAATCCACCAGTGCCTGTTCCGAACGCCGCAACATCTCCATTGCCTCGTCGGCGATGGAGTCCCACGTGCTCTCGGTGCGTTCGACGTAGGCCTGCACGACGTCGACGACGCCGGCGGCACACGCAGTCGGAGTCTTGAAGGCGCGATACGCAACCTCGTCGGCGACGCTCTTGTCGATCTCATGTCCCACTCCGACGAATACCGGCTTACGGCACCGTCCGATTGCGGACGCCACCTCGAGTGTGTCGAAGGCGAGCAGGTCGGTGCGCGAACCACCGCCGCGCACGACCATGACGAGGTCGATGTCGTCTCGGGACGAGTAGTGGTCGAGGGCCGCGACGATCGTCGACACCGCTCCCTCTCCCTGGACGCGCACGTCGTGGACCGTGATCGAAAAGCCGATGCCGGAGTCGGTGAGCTCATGCACCGTGTCGGCGTGTGCTGCACTGCCGACGGAGGTGATGAGTGCGAGGCGCAACGGCACGAGCGGCAGTTCCACCTGGCGATTCGCGTCGTAGAGACCTTTCTCACGCAACTGGCGAATCACCTCGTCGCGTTGCCCGGCGAGGTCCCCCAGGGTGTACCGGGGATCGATGTTGCTCACCTTGAAGGAGAACTTGCCGTTCACGTCCCAGACGTCGGCGACACCGAAGAGACGCACCTTGATGCCGTCTCCAAGGGTGAGGCGATGACGATCGAGGAGTGGACGCAGTTTGGTGTGGACGCCGTCCCACATCGCGACGTTCAGCGTCGCCTTCTTCGTGCCGTCACGCTCCACGATGTTGAAATACAGGTGCTTGTTGCGGTCGTTGAATGACTCGATCTCGCCTTGTACCCACACGCCACGACCGAGGCCGCGCTTCAGGATTCCGTTCACGTACTTGACGAACTCGCTCACCGACATCGTCGGCTCGCTCGACTCACCGTCGGAGTCTTCGATGTACGGGTCGACGTCGAGATCCTGCATCAGGGGACAGGCTAGGTCAGGCCACCCACACGGATTTGCGCCGCATACGGGCCGTCGTTGCGCATCAGTTGCTCGTGTGTTCCCTGCTCGACGATGCGTCCTGCGTCCACCACGAGGATCACGTCCGCGTTGCGCACCGTGGAGAGCCGGTGGGCAATCACGAGCGAGGTGCGGTTCTCCATCGCTGCGTCCAATGCAGACTGCACGACCGCCTCACTCTCGTTGTCGAGGTGGCTGGTCGCCTCATCCAAGATCATCACCGCCGGGTTCTTGAGGAGCAACCGGGCGATCGCGAGTCGCTGCTTCTCCCCGCCCGAGAGCCGGTAGCCGCGCTCGCCGACCACGGTGTCATATCCGTCAGGCAACGACATCAAGACGTCATGGATGTGTGCGGCACGACATGCAGCGTGCAGTTCTTCCTCGGTCGCCGACGGACGCGCATACAACAGGTTCGAGCGCACCGACTCGTGGAACATGTGCGGATCTTGAGCGACGACGCCGATCGTGCGCTGGAGTGAGTCGAGGGTCACGTCGCGCACGTCGTGTCCGTCGATCGTCACCGCGCCTGCCGTCACGTCATACAAGCGAGCGGTCAACATCGCCATCGTCGTCTTGCCCGACCCGCTCGTGCCGACGAGGGCCGCGGTCTGACCGGGTTCAATCACGAACGACACGTCCTGCAACACGTCGACCGCCGCATCGGGCGCGGCGTGCGACTGGGCGGACTCGAGTGAGGCGATCGAGACGTCCTTGCCCCGGGGATACCGGAACGTCACGTTGCGGAACTCGACGCGACCCTTCGGGGATGCCAACTCGATCGCGCCCGGGCGCTCGGTGATCGCAACCGGAGCATCGAGCACCTCGAAGACCCGCTCGAAACTAACGAGTGCAGTCAAGATCTCGAGACGCGCATTCGTCAGACCCGTCAGTGGCTGGTAGATGCGCTGCACGAACGCTGCCATCGCCACGAGCGTGCCGACGGAGATTCCACCATCGACGACCATGAAGGCGCCGACGCCATAGATCGCCACGGCACCGAGGGCGCCGACGAGACCGAGTGCGACGAAGAACACCCGTCCGTACATCGCCGACTTCACGCCGATGTCACGCACGCGCACCGCTCGCGACGAGAACGCTCCGACCTCCTCGGTTCCCCGACCGAACAACTTGACGAGGAGTGCTCCTGCGACGTTGAAGCGCTCGGTCATCTGCGTGTTCATCTCTGCGTTCAGGCCCATCTGCTCGCGGGAGATGTCCTGAAGTCGCACACCGATGCGACGGGCCGGGACGATGAACGCGGGCAGCACGATCAGCGACAACACCGTGAGTCGCCACTCGAGAGCGATCATTGCCACGAGCGTCGTCGCGAGCACGATGACGTTCGACACGACGCTGCCGAGCGTTCCGGTCACGGCGGTCTGGGCGCCGACGACGTCGTTGTTCAGGCGACTGATCAGAGAACCGGTCTGCGTGCGGGTGAAGAACGCGATCGGCATGCTCTGCACCTTGGCAAAGAGCGCCACACGCAGGTCGTAGATCAGGCCCTCGCCGATCAGCGACGACAGCCAACGCTGCACGATCTGCAGCCCGGCCTCGGCCAGCGCGAGGACGACGAGCACGATCGTCAGCACGACGATCGCCGAGCGATCGGCGTTCGGAATCGACACGTCGACGATCCGACGAAACAGCAGCGGTGGGGCGAGTGCCACAAGTGCCGCGACGAGGATCGAGGCGAGGAAGAACGAGATCCCTGTGCGATACGGGCTGGCAAAGCGGGCGACCCTGCGCAGCGATGAACCGCGAATCGACGCACCCTTCACCGCACTCTCATCACCTGGAATGAGGTGGTGGGGACCCATGCGCATGCCGTCAGGCTACGAGCCCCATTCAGCGCCCGTGCCACTCGTAGGCTGGACTGATGCGATTCGTCGTGCGCCGACTCCTCGTCGGCCTCGCACTCGGTGGCCTCCTTGCCGCCTGCTCCTCGGGTGATGCCACGACTTCATTGAGTGAAGCCACGACCCAGTCCACATCCTCCGCGTTCGTCCCATCGGCGCTCGAGTGGGGAACCTGCGACGGCGCAGAGCCCGAGTCGGCGGTCGTCTGCGCGACCCTCGATGTGCCATACGACTACGACGACCCGTCGCAGGGAAATTTCACCTTGTTCGTGAAGAAGCGCCCCGCCGACGATCCTTCAGCCCGCGTCGGTTCGCTCCTCGTGAATCCCGGTGGCCCAGGCTTCGGCGGCAGCTCCCTGGCCGACGACGCCTACTACTACTTCTCTAGCGACCTTCTCAAGAGTTTCGACGTCATCGCGTGGGACCCGCGTGGGACCGGTCAGTCCACCCCGGCCGTCGATTGCGTCGACACCTACGACGAATACTTCGGCATCGACTCCCCTCCCGACAATGACGAAGAGATCCAGGCCCTGATCGACGCATCGCAACGCTTCAACGACGAGTGCATGGCGCGCTCTGGCGAGATCCTCCCGTACATCTCGACTGCGGCGAGCGCCCGCGACATGAACAGCCTGCGCATCGCACTCGGCGAGGAAAAGATCACCTACCTCGGGTTCTCCTATGGATCCGAACTCGGGGCGACGTGGGCGACGCTGTTTCCCGACACGGTGCGCGCCGCGGTGTTGGACGGCGCAGTGGACCCAGACGCGGACTCGAAGGACGAAGGCAAGAGCCAAGCGAAGGGATTTGAACAGCAGCTGACCGCGTTCCTCGCCCAGTGCAGCTCGCGGGTGTCGTGCAAGTTCCACAACAAGGGTGACGCCGAGGGTGCATTCGACGAACTTCTCGTCGACCTCGATGCATCACCGCTCGTCGTGACTGCGAATCGAACTCCGGTCACCCAAGGCGTCGCCTATACCGCGATCGCCCAGGCGATGTACTCCGACTTCTACTGGCCACAACTGGAGGCCGCGCTCGATGCCGCCCAAGACGGCGACGGTTCGGGGCTGCTCGCGCTCTACGACCAGTACTACCAACGCAAGGACGACGGCACGTACGGCAATGAGCTCGAAGCGTTCCTCTCGATCTCCTGTCTCGACGATCCCGGGTCAACGAGCGTCGAGGAAGTGAATGCTGCAGTCGGTGAGTTCGTTGCCATCGCTCCGCGCCTCGGTGCGAACTTCGCCTATGGATACGCATGCGCGCTGTGGCCCGTCGACCAGGCGCCTCGTGTCGAAATCACAGGCAAGGGTGCAGGTCCGATCGTCGTCGTTGGCACCACCGGAGATGCAGCGACGCCGCTCGAGTCCACGCGACGGATGGCAAAAAAGTTGGAAGAGGGAATCCTGATCGTCGTCACCGCGAACCAACACACCGGCTACGGGGCAAATGAGTGCGTGACGAACGCCGTCGACCAATACCTCATCGATCTCGTCGTGCCGGCCAACGAATTGACCTGCAAGAACTGAACCTGGCGCCTCGGTAGAATTGAGCCAGTGACTTCTGCCCAGAAGGTGACCCTGGTTGACTGCACGCTGCGTGACGGCGGGTACTACAACGATTGGGACTATTCAGCCGACGTAATCCGTCGCTACGTGGACGCGATGGAACGCGCCCGAGTCGACGTGATCGAAATGGGCTTTCGCCGCTTCGGGGCCGACCGCTACCTCGGACCGACTGCCTTCACCACGGATGAGTTTCTCTCCGGACTGAACATCGCCCCCGAGCGCACCGTAGCCGTGATGATGAACGCCAAAGACATCGTCTCGGCCGCCGACCCCGTCGCAGCCGTCCGTCAAGTATTCGCCAAGAAGGCCAACAGTCGTGTCGACATGGTGCGCTTTGCGGCGCTCTACAAAGAGGTCGCACCGCTCGCCCCGGCGATCGACGAACTGCACCGCCTCGGCTATCGAGTCGCGTTGAACATGATGCAGGTGAGCGATCGCACCCCGGCAGAGATCGTCGACTTCGGTCGGCGGTGCAAGGAGATGGGCGTCGAAGTCGCCTACATCGCAGACTCCTTCGGCGGACTTCGTCCGAGTGACCTCCCACCGATCATCCACTCGCTGCTCGATGGCTTCGAAGGCCCTGTTGGCTGTCACCTCCACGACAACATGACGTATGCACTCGCGAGCACGCTCGCTGCGATCGACGCCGGGGCCACCTGGGCGGACGCCACCGTGCTCGGCATGGGTCGCGGTCCCGGCAACGTGCGCACCGAATATCTCGCACCGGAACTCGTGCGCCTCGGTCGCAGTTCGATCGACGTGTCACAGCTCGTCAACCTGGTCGCCCGCGATTTCACCGACATGCAACGCACGTACGAGTGGGGTTCCAACCTCTACTACTTCCTCTCTGCGAACTACGGCATCCACCCGACGTACGTAATGGAACTGACGAAGGACGGCCGCTACCCGCCGAGCCAGATCGTCGACACCCTCGAGCACTTGAACGAGCACGGCGGTGCGCAGTTCGACCGCAACCGACTGGTCGGCATCACCGCCGGGCGGACCGTGTCGTACGTCGGCTCGACCGACGTGAGTGGATGGTGCGCGAATCGCGACGTCCTCATCGTCGGTCCTGGCGCAGAGGCACGCACGAAGAAGACCGAGATCGAACAGTTCGTCAAGCAGCACAACGTGCTCGCAATCGGACTCGGCGCGTTCTCCGCCATCGATCCTGCGCTCATCTCGGCTGTTGCCGTCTGCCACCCGGAGCGCGCGGTGCTGGAGGCGTCTGGACTCGCCTCCCTCACCTGCCCGGTCTATGCACCGGGCGCCATGCTCGCCGAGCACAACATCTCGGTGCGCACGCTGAACGACGTCGGCGTCGTCACCGGCACGGGGGCCTTCGGCGGGACCTCGACGACGCTCGAGATTCCACGCCTGTTGTCCGCGGCCTACGCCCTCGCACTCGCCGCGGCAGGGGGAGCGAAGCGCATCTTCGTCGCCGGCTTCGATGGCTTCGCCGACGACGACCACCGCTTCGCCGAGATGAACGACGTGTTCCACGCGTTCTCCTCGTCCCCCTCGCACCCACCGGTCGTCGCCCTCACGAGGACGCGTTATGACATCGAACGCTCGTCGCTCTTTGCCCCGCTCTGAGGTGAAAAGCCAATGACAGGGACTCGACCGTTCCTCGTCGTCATCCCGGCAAGGTATGCCTCCACGCGATTCCCCGGCAAGGCACTCGCCGACCTCGGCGGCAAGCCCGTCATCGCCCACTGCATCGCCCAATGCACCAAGGCCGTGTCGCTCGACGACCTCGTCGTCGCCACCGACGACTCACGCATCGCCGATGTATGCACGCCACTTGGCGTGCGCGTGGCGATGACCTCGAGCGACTGTCTCACCGGCACCGACCGTGTGGCGGAGGTCGCACGGTCGATCTCGGCTCGCTGGTACGTGAACGTGCAGGGTGACGAACCGTTCCTCGAGCCACGTGCGCTGACGGCGATGGTCGAGGCGTGTGCGGCGGCGACCGGCGACGTCTCGGTCATCAATTCGTACGCCCCGATCACCTCGGACGAGGAGTTCCGCAGCGTGACGGTGCCCAAGGTCGTCTGCGACGCCACGGGCCACCTCCTCTACGCCTCCCGCGCGGCGATCCCGACGACGAAGAAACTCGAGTTCGTCACCGCCAACCGCCAGATCGGAATGTACGCATTTCGCGCGGATGCGCTTGCCTCGTTCGCCACATCCACCGCAAAGACTCCGCTCGAGCAGCTCGAGGACATCGAGGTTCTGAGGTTCCTCGAGATGGGTTACCGGGTGCGAATGATCGAGGTGCCAAGCGGCGGCATCGCCATCGACACCCCAGAAGACCTGGAAAAGGCCAAGGCCTCGCTGCGCTAGCGCAGCGACGACACGAAGCGCTGGAGTCCGTCGCCGAGGGTGACGAAGTCGCGCTTGCCGAGCACGGTCTTAAGGCGCGAGTTGTCGCAGTAGATCCCCGTCTGGTCACCTGGCGTCGGGTCGCTCTGCTCGATCGTCACGCCGGGCATCGCCGCCACGATCATGTCCAGCACGTCGCGCACCGTCGTGCGCACTCCCGTGCCGAGGTTGACGACCTGTGCCCCGTCGAGCGTCGCACGGGACGCCAACACCCATGCGTCCACGACGTCGTCGATGTAGACGAAATCGCGGAACCGATCGAACGAGCCCTTGACCACGATGTGGTTGTTGGCAAGCGCCTGGGCGACGTAGATGCTGATCATTCCCTGACGCAGGTTCGACATGTCCTGACCCGGGCCATAGACATTGAACATGCGAAATGAAAGCGACGGCGTGCGCTTGGCGAACACCTTGAGGTAGTTCTCGGCTGCGAGCTTGCCAACTCCATAACACGACAGCGGTCGCGCGACGTGGTCCTCGGCAATCGGCCCGTCCGGCACGTCGCCGTACACCGACATCGAACTTGCATAGACGACCTTGGATGCCTTTGCTCGCGTGACGTAGTCCACGAGGCGGAGCGTCGACACGGTGTTCTTTTCGAGGTCCGCGACGGGGTCGTCGAAGCTGATCTCACCCGAGCTCTGTCCCGCGAGGTGCAGGACGTGGTCGATCTCCTTGGGAAATGCGTCGTACGTCGCGGTCTTGCTCAGGTCCCCCTCGACGAAGTCGATCTCGCGTGGGATGTTGGAGCGATGCCCCATCGACAGGTCGTCCACCCCGACCACCTTGTGCCCGTTCGCGACCAAGCGGCGGGCAACGTGCGCGCCGATGAAGCCCGCGACGCCGGTGACGAGAATGGGACGCACGTACGAAGCGTAATTGCTAGGCGAGGCTCACGAGATCGAGCCACTCGGCACTGAAGTAGTCGACCTGACCATCCGGCATGAGCAAGACCTTGGTCGGAGCCAACTGCTCCACGAATTCGGTGTCGTGGCTCACGAGCACGATCGCCCCCTGCCACTTGGCGAGCGCGTCGGCGACCGCTTCGCGACTCGAGGGATCGAGATTGTTCGTCGGCTCGTCCAAGAGCAGCAGGTTGTTGCGTCCGACCATCAGCATTGCCAGTGCGAGCTTCGTCTTTTCCCCACCCGACAGGGTTCGGGATTCCTGGAAGACCTTGGATCCCGACAGTCCGAACATCCCGAGCATTCCGCGCAACTGGGTCTCGGTCAGCCCGAGCGACACCGGAGCCATGCGTCGCATGTGGTCGATGAGGGACGCGTCCGGATCGAGGTTGTCGTGTTCCTGTGCGTAGTACCCGGTGTTCACCTGGTAACCAAACTCGACCTCACCGGAATCGGCCACGATCTCGCCGGCAAGGATGCGCAGGAGCGTCGTCTTGCCCGCACCGTTCAACCCGAGCACCAGCAACCGCTCTCCACGACCGAGGTCGAACGACACGTTGTCGAAGATCGCCGGGCCACTGAAGGTCTTCGACAATCCGCGGGTCGTGAGCACCGTCGCGCCCGCGTGTGGAGGGTCAGGGAACCGCACGGTGAGCACACGGTCCCCTTCGGACACCTCGACGCGCGTCTCTTCGAGTCGAGCGATGCGCTTTTCGATGCTGTGCGCCATCGCCGCCTTCGTCGCCTTGGCGCCGAACCGATCGACGACGGTCTGCAGGCGGGCGATCTCCTTGGACTGCAGTGCCGCCTTCTTCGCGAGTCGCGCCTCGTCTGCCGCACGCGCCGTCTTGTACTGGCTGTAGGTGCCTCGATATTCGACGATGCGACCGACCGAGTCCTCCATCGGCCGGTCGAGGTGCAGCACGCGCGTAATTGCCTCGTCCAACAACTCAAGATCGTGGCTGATGACAAGCAATCCGCCACGGTAGTTGCGCAGGAACTCGAGCAACCATGTCTTTGCGTCCACGTCAAGGTGGTTGGTCGGCTCGTCGAGAAGCAGTGTGTCGCTCCCGGCAAAGAGGATCCGTGCGAGCTCCACGCGACGCCGCTCACCGCCGGACAGCACGTGTAAGGGAAGCGCCAGTCGATCGCCTTTCAGTCCGAGACCGGCCGCAATCGCGCGCGCCTCGCTTTCCGCCGCATACCCGCCCTTCATCGCGAATTCGTCCTCTGCCTTGGAGAACTTGGCGATGTTGGCCGCCGTCGAGGACTCCTCCATCTGGATACGCAACTTTTCGATCCTCGTCAACTGCTCATCGATTTGGCGACCTGACAGCACGTGCGAGATCGCACTCAAGGTCTCCCGCGAACCAGGGATCTTCGGGTCCTGCGGGAGATAGCCGAAGTCGCCCTTGCGCACGATCGAACCCGACGTTGGCTCTTCTGCCCCACCCAGCACCTTGAACAAACTGGTCTTGCCGGCTCCGTTGCGTCCGACGATACCGATCTTGTCGCGCGCGGCCACGACGAAGGATGCATCGTCGACGACAGTCTTGCCTCCGACTTCGACGGTGAGACCTTGGACTTGCAGCACGACTACAGGCTGTCAGGTGCGACACGCAACGACAACGCTTCAAGAAAACCGGTCGACGTCCCGCTACTAAAGTCAAGACGTGTTTGCGCGCTCTAAACACCTCATGAGGTCATCGCCCCAAGTGATTCTGGTGCTACTTGCCGGACTCTTGGTTGTTGTCGCGAACTGGTCCGGAGTGAGTTGGAGTTGGGACTCCACCGACTATGTGGCCGCAGGTAGAAGCATTGCCAAGTTGAAAGGTTCGCTTGATGTGTCAGGGCTTGCGATGACTGTGCGTCCGCCCGGATATCCCGCCCTCATTGCCCTCGGTGAAGTCGCGGGACTTCCCACGAACATCACACTTCTGACGATAAATGTCGGTTCCGCAGCAATCAGTGCTTATTGCGTCTTCACCATCGTCTCTCATGTCGCTTCCGTGAAGACAGCGATCTTCGCTGCAACATTCACTGCGCTCACACCAACAATGCTCTGGCAGACATCCATGGCGTGGAGTGAGCCCCCGTTTATTGCAATGCTCCTGGTTACGATGCTTGTCGCACACCAGTTCACTGGGCGGTTGCGATTCTTCGCACTCTGCGCACTGTACGTGTCCCTCTTCTTTTTGCGCTTCGTCGGGCCTGTCTTCATTGCCCCAATCGCCCTGACCGCGGTGGTTGTCGATTCGAGGACCCGGGGATGGCTCCGGAGTTTCGCGTTTCACACGGGCACAGTGCTCGCCGCGGCATTGCCAATGGCGTGGTGGCTTGCACGCAACCGCAGAATCGACGGCACCCTGACTGGCGCGAGAGTGCCGGGCGGTGGTTCATTCTGGGAGACCATGACACATGCCTTCGGCACGTACGGCACGTTCCTCACCGCACAACCTTTTGACTCGGTGATCTATGAGCGCGTCACGAACTATCCATTCGCTGCACAAGTTGCTGGCGTCCTGGTACTCGTGTCCCTCGGTGCGGCAGCCGTCCAGCTCATCACGGTTGCCGGCCACCGTCCCTTTCTTATCTCGACTCGTGACCTCGTCATGGCAACGAATCTGATGCTGATCATTTCCTATACGGCGTTTTCTGCGTACCGATTCGTCCATTTTGAATTAGGTCGTCTAGATACCCGAATGATGGTGCCGATGCTTCCGCCAATCGTCATCGTGGCAGCACTACAAATCGACAGTCTCGTGCGCCGCTGGTCCTCAGTAGCGAAAATTGCCATGACGTGTGTGGTCGTCGTAACCATGGCTCACGGTGCAATATCCGTGAACGACGCTGTGCAATTCGGATCAAATCAACGCCACTTGTCTGGCGCGGTGAGCAGAAATCTCGACCTCCACAAGTTTGTCCGCACACTTGAGGATGACAGTGCCCTGTACAGCAACGCGCCGCAAATGCTCTTTCCCGTTGCCGACACTTGGCCCATTTATACACCATGGCAAGTCGACCAACCGTGGCCAACACCCTGCACCCACCGGTACGCGGTCTACTACAACGACTTTCAGGTACAAGACAACCGTCCGACCATCGCTCCGATCATCTATGAGGACCCGATCGGGACCGTTTACGACGTCGGGTTGTGTTCCGAGGACATCAACGCGGCATGGGACTGATGAAGAAACGCATTGCAGTCTTAGTCGTTGCCTACAACGCCGAGTTCACGCTGAAGACCGTGCTCGACCGCATCCCAGAGTCTTTTGTCCCAAACATTTCCACGGTCCTGGTGTGCGATGACGCAAGCACGGATCGCACAACTGCGGTCGTCAACGAATACATGACACACTCCCGTCTTCCAATCACCGTCGTCACACATCCCGTCAACCACGGATACGGGGGAAACCAGAAATTTGGTTATCAGTGGGCAATTGACCATGGTGTTGACATTGTGATCCTCCTCCACGGAGACGGCCAATACGCACCCGAGGAACTCCCGCGGATGACACAACCCCTCATCGATGAAACTGCGGATGTCGTCTTTGGCTCGCGCATGCTGAATCGCCGTCGAGCCCGCAAAGGCGGCATGCCTCTCTACAAGTACTTCGGCAACATCTTCTTGACGACTCTCCAAAACCGACTCGTGGGTGCGAATCTCTCCGAATGGCACTCTGGTTACCGGGCCTACAGGGTCTCTTCACTTCAAGCAGTGGACTTTCACCACAATTCAGATGAATTTGACTTCGACACCCAAATCATCTTGCAGATGATCTCTACCGGCCAACGGATCAAAGAGATCGAGATTCCGACGTTCTATGGCGACGAAATCTCGCATGTGAACAGCCTGAAATATGGTGCACAGATCCTGTGGCACACAATTCGCTACCGAAGGAGTCGGCGCTCCTGAGAAGTCTTGTGGCGGAAGGGGGGGGATTTGAACCCCCGAGAGGCTTGCACCCCTGACGGTTTTCGAGACCGTTCCATTCGTCCGCTCTGGCACCCTTCCGTTCGGGAAGGCTATCGGCGACTTTCCGTCACGAGCTCATGGCATGATCCGAATCATCGCTGACACGAGGAAAAGTCAACAAAGACGAAGTCTCCTACATGAACTTTGACGGACCCAGGACCACTCCAGTCATCGAACGGAGTCAGCGCAAGGTTGATGACTGCCCCTTGAGCACCCATCTCACAAAGCTCGTTCATACCGTCGTCTGTTGGTGCGTTTGCAAACCGAAGTGAGGCCTCGACCTTTGCGATGACTGTTGTTGACGAGCGGATCGTTGTCGTCAGATGGCGCAAACCCGAGGCAAGAGTCCTGCGTTGGGTGAATGCCTGCACGAGGTAGTTCCCGCCCCCATACCGACTCTCGCCAAGTCGCCCCACCTTCTCAGGATCCCAGTCGCCTTCGCTCGTCAATTGTTCCTGTAGCCATTTCGTTCCGGAACAGCAGAAATTGTTCGTCGCAAGGATGTAGGACGCCGGAGTCGACGTCCTGACCACCTCCGCCACCTGGATCAAGTCGCCAGTTGCCATAGCCGAACTATTGCCGTCAGCCGCAACGAAGTTCTCAGAGCCAGTGAGATACAGCAAACCGTTATTCGCGACCGTCTGCCCACACCCGAAGCTCAGTGTCGACGCCGCAAGGATCACGCAAAGCCTGAGATAGTCACGCCGACGAAACACGACCACGTACACCACAACCACGAGTCCTCCAACCAGGGTGAGAGCCCATATCCCAGTAGCCGAGTACATGCGGTCCCATCGATCCAGAAGACCTGGGAACTTGTCGTCAAGCTCCGTCGTTCGCCGAACAAACGCCACAGTCGACGTCAGGAGCCCAATCACAAAGAGGACTCCAGCGAAGCCGGCGATTAAGCCTCGGAATGAGCCACTCCGGTCATGTGAGACATACGCGAAGTAGATCAGCCCAACAGTGACCGTGCTCACGAAAAAGATCGAATTGGTCACATACGTCGGGACGTCAGAGGGACGAAAGATGATGATGACGACGAGTTGACCAAAGCCAAGAGAAATTGCAAGCAATGAAAGGACGGCGTTCTTCAACACTCGTCCAACGCCATAACCGACGACGATGAGGATCGCTGCAAGTGCGAGAAACCTCTTGTTCGAGCTGAAGCCCTCAGCCGCGCACGATGCGAGATCAGCCGCGCTACACAAAAGTGACGATCTCTCGACGAATTGCGGTCCGATGCCGGAACTGAAATACAGATACGCCAAGATGCATACACCAACGATCGGCATACCAAGCTGGATCGCAAATCGAATCCTTCGCACGGCACACAAGGCGACACCGCCGAATCCAAGGAGAAGGAATACGACGACGAGGTTCGTCGACTTTGCAAAAATCGTGCCGGCAGCAAGCAGTGCGAGAAGCGCGGACGGGATCCTCTGACCAAGCCGCCGAAGGCACATCGTTGCCGCAAGGATCAACGCAAGGAGCCAGTAGTTCCCGAACCAGGCAGAAACAGTGAACGTGGCAGAGGAGACAAGAGTGATGATCGAGATGACGATCGCGAGCGCCTTGCTGGGCGTCTTACCAAACTCCACGAAAAATGCAACAATGAGGCTCGCTCCGACGATCAACGTCACAAATGGCGTGAGGATTGCAAGACCATGCCATGGAGGAAGGTTCACCGCGTCCGATATCGCGCCACTCCACCCGTAGGAGAACCAGTGATAGCCGATCAGCGATCCCCCAGCGACGCCTGGGTGCTCGCTTGGTCCGAACTGCGTGACTGTGTTCGAGATGGCTTCGAAATAGCTGGCGTCATTCGACGTTGGAAACCACCACCATGACTGGGCGTTCTTGACCAAGACGACGAGCGTCGTGCCCACCAGAAAGAAGATCGAAGTGATAGTCCGGCGCGATCCAGCGGACTTGCGCTCCAACCACGTGCGTCCCAAGAAATACGTGACGATCAGGCACGCAAGTGCGCTCGCCCAGTAAGCGCCTTGCAGACCTCGACACAGGACTGCGACGAACAACAGGCATAGCTGCCAGTCGACGGGAACCGTTTCGTCATCCTCTCGTCGACGACACAGGAGCCCAATGATCAACAGGAGCACAAGAGCAAGCGTCGAGCCCGCCTCCAGACTTCGAAGTGCCTGAGCGACCGCGGTGAAGAGCAACGTTGAGACGAGGATCCCCGCACCAAGAACGAAGAAAGGGTCACGGAGTTCGACGGCAAGTTTGCGGACAATCCTCCGTCCTGACCACACGTGGACTCCCACAGCTACGGCAAAACCAATGGATTCAATCACGGATCCGGTCGCTACAAGTGCGAAGAGCGCAATGCCGAGAATCAGTGGCGCATCTGGTTTTTTGGAGGCCCGCGTCACCACGTTGCGCAACGACATCGACGAAAGTCTAATGAGTCCGCCTTGACCTGAGATACCACGCATGACCCAAGTAGATCTGGTTCGTGCTATCGCTGCTGGCGAAAGAACTCCTGCAACAACTCTCTCGAGTCGGAAGCGGACACACCGCCGACTACGTCAACTTCGTGATTCAGTCGAGGATCTGACATCAGGTTGTACAAAGTTCCAGTGGATCCAGCTTTGGGATCCGGGGCGCCAAACACGAGTCGGTCGATCCGCGAATTGAGGATTGCACCAGCACACATCGGACACGGCTCAAGAGTGACGACGAGGGTGCAGCCAGACAAGTTCCAGGATCCGACGACACGTGCCGCATCGCGCAGCGCAAGCACCTCGGCATGTGCAGTGGGATCGGATGTCTGTTCGCGCTCGTTGCGTCGCTGTGTGATGATCTCGTGACCGCGAAGCACGACTGCCCCGACGGGCACCTCGCCGGCATCGGAGGCCTCTCGGGCAAGCGTCAACGCGACGTCCATCGCGTCACGCTCAAACGGTCTGACCATGGCGGAGGGGGTGGGATTCGAACCCACGGAGGCTTGCACCTCACACGCTTTCCAAGCGTGCCGATTCGGCCGCTCTCGCACCCCTCCAAGGATGACGCTGACGCGTACCAATTCCGCGTTGAGGCTATCGGCGAGGGTCGCCTGACCTCGTGGCGGTAGCGTTGCGACTGCGTCTCCGTCGAGTGAGGTGACGGTCGGGTCCTGTGCAACGGATGCCCGAGAATCAGGTCAGGGCCGGAAGGCAGCAGCCTTCATCGGAAACATCCGAGTGCCGCAGACCACCTGGCCGTCACTTCAGTCGGCGGAGGCGCTCCACCACGGAGTCGCCACCGAAACGAGCGAGCACGTCAGCGGCGTCGGCCTTCGCACCACTCCACTTCCAACTCGCCACGTATCCGACTTCCACGTCACGCACGAGAGTGGCAAGGGTCTTGAACAACCGTGCGTCCGCCCGTTGGGAGGAAAGTGTCGTGGCGAGCTTCTCCGCCCCTCGAACGGTTACGCCGTCACTGAGCCATTGCACGTGTGAGTCTGGGATCGAATCGATCACTTTGTATTTGGCGAGTACGGTGCTCGCCGACTTCGGTCCCCAACCTGGCAAGCCAGGGAATCCGTCGGAGGTATCGCCGACGAGTCCGAGATAGTCGGGAATCGACGAGGGTGGAATGCCGAACTTCTCGATGACTCCCGCTTCGTCGGTGATCGTCGAGTTTCGCCGGTCCATCTGCACGACGCGCTTACCCTCGACGCACTGAGCGAGGTCCTTGTCGGGCGACAAGATGAACACCTTGTGTACGGTGCGGTCCTCGCACGCGCGCGCTGCAGCAGACGCGAGTGCGTCATCGGCCTCGAATCGCTCCATCCGCCAGACCGTGAAGCCGAGCGCTTCGAGTGCATCCGCGACGACGGGAATCTGTTCGAGGATCTCGGGCTCCATGCCTTCGCTCGTCTTGTAGCCGTCGTAGAGGTCGTTGCGGAAGCTCTCGATCGTGTGGTCCATCGCCACGCCGACGTGCGTCGCGCCGTCCGCAAGCAACTGGATTGTCGAGTTCAGCACCCCGATGGTGGCCGAAAACGGTGCGGGCTTCGAGTGACGCACCGCTTGACCGAAGTGCTGGCGATAGAGCTCATACGTGCCATCGACGAGATGAACCTGCATGGCTTGACCCTAACGACCAAGGGACGGTGCGAACACCACGACGAAGGAACACACGACGAGATACGGACCGAAGGCGAAAGTAGACGCGCGCGTGGCTTTGCGCGTGACGAGCATCACGAGCGCCACGGCTCCGCCGACGAGAAACGCAAGCATGATTCCGCGCACGGCAACGATCGCACCGAGCGACGACAGGTGCAACGCGAGCACACTGGCGAGCCGCACGTCTCCACGACCCAGCCCACTCCGGGATATCGCAGACAGTGCAGCAAGTGCCAGTGCGACCAATGCGGCGCTAAGGAGCATGACGCCCATGCGACCGGGTCGTGCATCGGCGATGGCGTCTGCGGAGAGGAGCACGAAACCGAAGAACCCCGCCCTCATCGTCGTGGCACGGGCGAGGCGATGGGTCGCACGGTCGACGACAACGTGCTCGAGTCCCATGCTCGCAAGCCCACAGAAGGCGAAGAACTGAAAAGAGACGTCGAATCGATCGACGAGACCGAGCCCGAGCGCGATACCGGCGAAGAACATCGCGGTCCGTGGTGCCGTCGCGAGTGATCCCATGGCACGAAGCGTGCGACGAGCGCGTCGGGCGCTAGCAGCCCCGACGAGCGCACCGACGACGAAGCCGACGCCCAGTTCGAGCGGTGTGATGGCTACTCCTGGACGAGCTCGATGAGCGTTCCGAAGCTGCCCTTCGGATGGATGAAGGCGACGGTTGTGCCTCTGCTGCCAGGCCGTGGGGCTTTGTCGAGGGGCGTCGCGCCGGCGGCGATCATCGCCTCGAGTGCCTTTGCGCAGTCGTCCACGCGGTAGCCGATGTGGTGAAGTCCCTCACCACGCTTCTCGAGCGACTTCGCAACAGGCGAGTCAGGTCGAGTCGGCGTCAGCAACTGGATGTAGCTCTCGGCCACCTTGAGCAGTGCCTCCTCGACGCCGTCGGACTCGACGCGCTCGCGGTGGTCGACCGTCGCACCGAACGCACGCTTGTAGTAGTCGATCGCAGCCTCGAGGTCGTTGACGGCGATGGCGACGTGGTCTATTTCGGTGAGCAACATGGATCCTCCTACTTGCGACGGAACAGGCTGAGGTTCTTCTCCCCGACCTTGGCCCGCAACTCTGGGTTCGTGACGCCGAGACCCTCCTTCGGAGCCATGCACAACACGCCGATTTTTCCCTCGTGCATGTTCTTGTGCACCTGATAAGCGGCTTCACCGGTGTCGGCAAGGTCGAAGACCTGCGAGAGAACCGGGTGGATCATGCCCTTGCTGATGAGGCGATTGGCCTCCCAGGCTTCCCGGTAGTTGGCGAAGTGCGAACCGACGAGATTCTTCAGGCGCATCCAGAAGTAGCGGTTGTCGAATTCGAGCATGTACCCGCTCGTCGCCGCACACGTGACGACGGTGCCACCCTTCTTCACGACGTACATCGACGCACCGAAGGTCGAGCGACCGGGGTGTTCGAAGACGATGTCCGGATCCTCGCCTACGAGCGATCGGATGTCGGCGCCAAAGCGACGCCATTCGGCTTCGTTGTGCGTATTATCGTCGTTCCAGAACTTGTAGCCAGCAGCGCTGCGGTCGATGACCGCCTCGCAACCCATCGCACGCAGGATCTCGGCCTTGTCCGGTGAGCTGACGACGCCGACGGGAATGCCGCCACCGTTCAGCACATATTGCGTCGCGTACGCGCCGATGCCGCCCGTTGCGCCCCAGATCAAGACCACGTCGCCTTGCTTCATGTGTGCGCCGTTCGGCGACACGAGCATGCGGTAGCTCGTCGAGTTACACAGCGCGTTCACCGCGGCCTCTTCCCATGTCAGGTGTTCAGGCTTGGGCATCAACTGGTTCGCCTTCACGACCGACAGGTCGGCGAGACCACCGAAGTTCGTCTCGTATCCCCAGATGCGCTGGTTGCTACCGAGCATCGAGTCGTCATGCGACGACGGGTCTTGGTCGTCGACGTGGTTGCAGTGCACCGTGATCCGATCACCCGGCTTCCAATTGCGCACGGCCGAGCCGACTCGCAGGACGACGCCTGAAGCGTCGCTTCCCATCACCTGGTAGTCGCGGTCGTGGCGCTTGGCCCACTCGCTTTCGCGGGCCAGGCGGGCAAGGGATCCGAAAGTGCTCACCGGTTCGAAGATGCTGCTCCAGACGGTGTTGAAGTTGATGCTGCTCGCCATCACCGCAATCAACACCTCGTCGGGAGCGATCTCGGGAACGGGGACGTCTTGGACGTGGACGGTCTTGCGCGGGTCCTTCTGATTGCTCGGCACGCCCTTGAAGGTCTCTTGTTCCGACTTGAGCACGACGGCGGCGCGATACGACTCGGGGATTGCAAGCGACGCAAACGTCGCCGAGTCGGCCCGTTGTTCGATGGCTTCCAGGATGTGGCGCATATAGAGACAGTACCGACCGTCGGGGCGTACGCTCTAGTCCATGCCTGGTTCATACATCGTTGCTGGAGCCCGTACGCCGATCGGAAAGATGAGCGGTGCCTTGGCGTCGTTTTCCGCAGCAGAACTCGGTGGCTTTGCCATCGCCGAGGCATTGAAGCGAGCGAACGTGTCCCCCGACAAGGTCGACCACGTGATCATGGGTCAGGTGCTCATGGCGGGTCAGGGTCAGGTGCCCTCCCGCCAGGCCGCCGTCGCCGCGGGCATCCCGATGCACGTGCCGAGCGTGAACGTGAACAAGGTATGCCTCTCAGGTCTCAATTCGATCTATCTCGCCGACCAGATGATCGCCAACGGCGATGCCGACATCGTCGTCGCCGGCGGCATGGAGTCGATGACGAACGCCCCATACCTCGCACCAGGTGCACGCGGCGGCTTTCGCTTCGGTGACACGACCCTGCTGGACGCGATCCAGCGCGACGGTCTGTGGTGTGCATTCGACGCATGCCTCATGGGTCTCGGCACCGAGCGCTACGCGGGGGGCAACATCTCGCGAGAAGCACAGGACGACCTGGCAATGAAGAGCAACCAGCGCGCAGCAGCCGCCATCGCCGCAGGTCGACTCGCCGAGGAAATCGTGCCCGTGTCGATCCCCCAGCGCAAAGGCGACCCGCTCATCGTGGACACCGACGAAGGCGTTCGCGCATCAACGACGATGGAATCACTCGGCAGCTTGAAGCCCGCGTTCGACAAGACCGGCACGATCACGGCCGGCAACGCGAGCCAGATCTCCGATGCAGGCTCGGCCGTCGTGCTCATGTCGAAGAAGGCACTCGATGCATGCGGGGTGACGCCGCTTGGCCAGTTCGTCTCCTACGGCATGGTCGCAGGTCCCGACTCCGCATCACTCCTCCACCAGCCGAGCCGCAGCATCATGCAGGCCCTCGGCAAGGCGGGGCTCAAAGTATCCGACATCGATCTGTTCGAGATCAACGAGGCCTTCGCCGCAGTCGGCATCGCCTCGATGGGTGAACTCGGCATCAGCGACGAGATCGTGAACGTGAACGGCGGTGCAATCGCACTCGGTCACCCGATCGGCATGAGCGGCAACCGACTCGCACTCACCTTGCTCCACGAACTTCGTCGCCGTGGCGGTGGCACCGGAGCCGCAGCATTGTGTGGCGGCGGTGGCCAGGGCGATGCGCTCATCGTGCGCACGGTCTAGAGAACTGATCGCCCTCCTCGGCTGAGGCGCACACGCAGTCCCCGACTCTGCCGCCCGCGACCCGTAGGTTGTGGTGCATGAAGCTGTTTCCCTCACCCAAGGCAAACAACACCGACGCACTGATTGGCGCCGTTGGAGCGGCACTCGGCATGGCGATCACCTGGCTGGTGTGCGATGCACTACTTGACGGCGTCGCGCCGATTCTCGTGCTGTCGATGGGTGCGTCTGCGGTCATCTTGTTCACGATGCCGACTGCCCCGACCGCACAGCCCGTGCCGGTAATCCTCGCCCACTGTGTCGCCGCCTTCCTCGGTGTGGTGTCGTCACATCTCTTCGACAACACCGCACTTGCCGTCGGCGTTGCCGTCGGCGTTCATGCCGGATTGATGGTTCGACTCGGCTACATGCATCCACCCAGCGGTGGCACCGCCCTCACGGCAATCATCGGCGGTGACGCGGTGACGAAACTTGGATTCACGTTCATCTGGAGACCCGTGTTGCTGAATGCGGCGCTCCTCGTGCTGCTCGCCATCGTCATCAACGCGCCGTTCGAACGACGTCGCTATCCGACGCGAACCTGATCGTTGGTTTGCGACTAGCCCAACATCTCGCGACGGCCCTCGAGGGCTCGACCGAGCGTCAGTTCGTCGGCGTATTCCAAGTCCCCGCCAACCGGTAGGCCGCTGGCGATGCGTGTGATGCGCAGACCGAGCGGCTTCAAGAGCCGAGCGAGATACAGCGCCGTCACGTCACCTTCGGTGTTCGGATTTGTGCACAGGATGATCTCGGTGATGCCCTCGTCGTTCAAACGAGCGAGCAACTCACGAACCTTCAACTGCTCCGGACCGACGCCCTCCAAGGGATTGATCGCGCCCAGCAGCACGTGGTAGCGACCACGGAACTCGCCGGTCTTTTCGACCGCGATGATGTCGCGGGACTCCTCGACGACGCAGATCACCGAGTCGTCGCGACGCTCGTCCGTGCAGATCGCGCACAAATGACTCTCAGAGAAGTTGAAGCATCGCTCACAAAACCGCACGAGCGCCTTGGCCTCGGTGATCGACTTGGCCAGGCGGTGAACTTCGACTTCGTCGGTCTTCAACAAATAGAACGCGATGCGCTGGGCGGACTTCGGACCGATGCCGGGCAGTCGACCAAGAGCGTCGATGAGTGCCTGCATCGGCGGGGTGTATGCGCCAGCCATCGTCCCTACTTGCGCTTCTTGTCGATGATCTGCGAACCCGGGAATGCCTCGGCCAACTTGTCGACCATCGACGGCATGGCGTCCTTCGGTGCATCGACGACCTCGGTGACGTCCACCATGTCGTCGAGATCTGCTTCGACCTTGCGGGGACGGACGGTGCCGCGCGACGGCGTGCGCTCGGCGACCTCCGATGCGGTGACGTCGATCGAGATCGCCCGACCCGCGGCGGTGGAAAGTTGGTGTTGGGCGGACTCGAGATGTTCCAGCACCTTCGCCAAATGTGCCGGGTTCGGTGCGCGAAGGTGAAGCGTGGTGCCGTCGAAGTCATGTGCCGTGACCGCACTGAACAGTGCGCGCACGAGTGGTGGTTTCAATCCTGCGAGCACGGTCGGCCACAGGTGCAACACCTGCGCGTCGGTCATCGGTGCACTTGGCGCCGCGGGTGTGCTCGCCTGCGGGGCTGCGGCGGGTCGCGCGATCGGCGCACTCGGATCCTTTGGTGGGCTCGCGGTGCGGGCCTTGCCTCCCACCTGCACCTTGCCCGTCGCCAGGTTGACCGGTGCGGGGCGTGCAATGGGCGCACTCGCCTCGCGCGGACCCGACGACTCGAGTCGTTCCAGCCGGGCGATGATCGGTCCGAGGTCGGTCGAGTCCTGCGTGCTCGTCAGCTTCACGAGGGCCACCTCGAACAACAGCCGCGCATCGGGTGCGTGACGCATCTCGATCAAGACCTCACCCAACACCTCGATCGCACGAACGATTCGTGCGGCGCCGAGGCGACGGGCCTGGTCGGCGACGAGCTCACGCTGACCATCGGGCAGCTGGACGAGTTCGCTCGCCACGGAGGAAAGAAAGCACTCGCGCAATGCGCGCACGACGTCTTCGGTCAGCGAGCGCGGGTCGGAGCCGTGCTGGATGGCGCGAGCCGTGGAACTCAACGCAAGCGCGGCGTCCTTGTTGATGAGTGCCTCGACGAAGTCGCTCGCTGACTGTGCCACGTCGACTTCTCCGCCGGATGCGGCGACGAGTTCGAGTGCGCTCAACGTGTCGCGGGCTGATCCACCGCCCTGATGCAGGACGTGCTGGATCGCGTCCTCGCTCACCTTCAGGTTCGCGTCCTTGATCACGAAGCGCACGTGCTCTTCGAGATCCACGATCGGCAGCAGATGGAACTGGAGGTGCTGGGTGCGGCTGCGAATGGTCTCACTGACCTTCTGTGGGTCGGTCGTTGCCAGCACGAACACCACGTGCGGCGGTGGCTCCTCGAGGGTCTTCAACAACGCCGCCTCTGCGGGCTTCGAGAGCATGTGGACTTCGTCGAGGATGAACACGCGATGGCGACCCGGATTGCCGAGCGAGGATCGCTCGATCAGGTCACGAATGCTCTCGACCCCGTTGTTGCTCGCGGCATCCAACTCCAAAACGTCGTAGCTGTTGCCGCTGTCGATCGAGGCACACGAGTTGCAGATCCCACACGGCTCGCCGTCCTCGGGGGCCTCGCAGTTGAGCACCTTGGCAAGGATGCGAGCCGTCGACGTCTTGCCCGTTCCCCGGGGCCCGGAGAAGAGGTAGGCCTGGCCCTCGCGATGGGCGACGACGGCGTTGCGCAACGCCCGAACGACGTGGTCTTGACCCTTCAGTTCGTCGAAGCGACGAGGGCGGTAGCGGCGATAGAGGGATTGGACGGCCATCGCCAGCGAGCCTACCTATGCGGTGCCACGCGGGTCGGACGAGACGCACCCACACCACTATTCGGTACCGTTGAGCACCGATCATGTCGCTCGCCGTCCGTCCAACTTCTCGCCGCTCGAGCCGCGCCATGGCATGGTCGGCCGTCCTGTTCGTCGCGCTCGGTCTGCTCGCCACGGGTCGCATCGTCGATGCTTCGGGGGCCCCAGGCACGAACATCGTCGTGTCCTCCAACCCGCCCCCAGGTGGCGTGATCGACATCAACCCGACGGCGATCCAACTCGTGTTCCGCGACGACGTGAAGGCCGACCAGGGCAAGGTCGTCATCGAGATGACGTGTGCCGATCAACCGATCGGCTTCGCCGAACCCCAGATCGCCGCAGATGCCCGGACCGTGTCCGCTGCGCTCATCGATATCCCGCCTGCGGGTATCTGCACGGTCAGTTGGTCGTTGCCCGACCGCAGCATCGGCTCGTTCCAGTTCACCCTCACGGCAACCACCGAGACCAGCATCTCGAGCGGTGGCGGCGAGGAAACACCGACCGAAACCACCGTCGCCATCATCGGTGAGGTCGTGCCCGAGCGCACGGGCTCTGGACCTCGCGTCGGAGGCCTCATCGGACTGCTGCGCATCGTGCACTACCTCGCGATCAGCGCGATCTTCGGCGGGCTCATCGTGGTCCTCCTCATGTGGCCAGAGGGAACCGAGTACGGGCTCAGCCTGCGCTATTTCCGACTCGTCTGGTTGGTGGCCTTCGTCTCCACGTATTTCGTCGTTGCGCTGACGGCGATGCGCAGTGCCGATGACGGGTTTGGGACCGCGCTCAATCCCTTCTCCTGGTTCGGCTCACTCGACGGACTCGACGGACTAATGCTGGCGATCCGCTTGCTCTTCGTCATCGCCGCGGGCTGGGTCGTCGTCAACCCCGACCGCATCGTCGACCCCGCGACGCAGGTTCCCGCGCTCGGCATCGTCACGATCATGATGGCCACGCTCGGACTCTCCCGCCTCGGCCAGGACGTCTCGTTCCTCACCTTCGTCTTTGGGATTCCACACGCACTCGCCGTGGGGGTGTGGATCGGCGGACTCGCGCTGCTGTTCTCCGTCACCCTCGCCGGACCCGGCGACGAAGACCTCGTCGAGGCAGTGCTCGGCTTTGCGCGTCAGTCGACGACGCTCATGGGGGTCGTGGTCGCCACGGGAGTCATGCAGATGTACGTGTTGGACGGCTTCGCCCTCTTCACGTCGGGTCACGGACGGCTGAACATCCTCACCATCCTCGTCACCGCGGCCATGATCTGGATCGCACTCATGGTGAAGACCTTCGCCCAGTCCCGTTTGCGCAACGAAGATGGACTCTCGGGGAAGATGGCATGGAGGTTGCGCCGCGCGGTGCGCGTCGAGCTGATCGCCGGCATCGTCGTGTTCGGTATCACCGCATGGGCGGTGCCAATGAACCCGCCGCAGGCCAAGGCCGAATCGACTCGACCCGCGGTCAACTACGCGTTCCGACAGGAACTGGAGAACGATCGCTTCAAGGTGGTGCTGTCGATCACGCCGGTCGAGACGGGCATCAACGCGATGCGCATCGAGTTGCTGAAGCCGAACCGTATCTCGGACTTCACTGTCAACCTCATTCCGCAAGAAGTCGGCTACGAAGGCATCGCCATCAAGCCGGGCCTCAAGCGACCCGGTGCGGTGATCATCGCCGGCGACGGACTGTTCATGCTCAAGGCGCCAGGCGTCTGGTCGATCGAGGTCACCGGTGCCACGACGACGGGCGAGTTGGTCCCGCTCGCCACCACGATCAACGTCGCCCAGGGCCAGTCGCCCGAGACGACGGTCGCACCCACAACCACCGTCGGGGGCTGAAACGACCCTGCCGACTAGCGTCTAGTCGGTGAGCGAGAACACGATGGACGCCAAACTGCGCGACCTGGAAGCGCGCAAGGAACAGGCGCTCCATGCCGGCAGCCCCCGCTCAGTCGAGCGCCAGCACGAAAAGGGCAAGTTGCTCGCCCGCGAGCGCATCGACGCCCTGCTCGATCCGGGCTCGTTCCACGAACTCGACCTGCTCGCCCGACACCGTGCACACGCCGCCGGCCTCGAGGAGCGCCCATACACCGACGGCGTGATCACCGGTTGGGGCACGATCGACGGCCGCAAGGTATTCGTGTTCAGCCAGGACTTCACCGTCTTCGGCGGTGCCCTCGGCGAGGTCTTCGCCGAAAAGATCCACAAACTGATGGACTTGGCACTCAAGGTCGGCGCCCCGGTCATCGGCCTGAACGACGGCGCCGGTGCACGCATCCAAGAGGGCGTCGTCTCGCTCGCCAGCTATGGCGGCATCTTCCATCGCAACGTGCAGGCATCGGGCGTCATCCCGCAGATCTCGGTGATCTTGGGACCATGCGCTGGTGGCGCCGTGTACTCACCGGCGATGACGGACTTCATCTTCATGGTCCGAGAAACCAGCCACATGTTCATCACCGGCCCTGATGTCGTCAAGACCGTGACCGGCGAGGACGTGACGCTCGAGGAACTCGGCGGCGCAATGAGCCACGCATCCAAGAGCGGTGTCGCCACCTTCGTCAGCCAAGACGAGCACGCCTGCCTGCAAGACGTGCGCTATCTGTTGAGCTTCCTCCCGCAGAACAACCTCACCGATCCACCTCCCAGCGAGTCGACCGACGACGCGACACGGCTCTGTGAATCGTTGCGCAGCATTCTGCCCGCATCGGCCAACCAGCCCTATGACATGAAGAAGGTCGTCGCCGAGATCGTGGACGACGGTGAGTTCTTCGAGTACTTCCCGCACTGGGCCAAGAGCATCATCTGTGGTTTCTCTCGACTGAACGGCCAGACCGTCGGCATCGTCGGTAACCAGCCGATGGTGCTCGCAGGAGTGCTCGACATCGAGTCGAGCGAAAAGGCTGCGCGCTTCGTGCGCACCTGCGACGCGTTCAACATCCCGATCGTCACCTTCGTCGACGTCCCCGGGTTCTTGCCCGGAGTCGACCAGGAATACGGCGGCATCATCCGCCATGGCGCGAAGCTGCTCTATGCCTACTGCGAGGCCACCGTCCCGCGCATCCAGGTGATCACCCGCAAGGCCTACGGCGGCGCCTACGTCGTCATGAACTCGAAGTCCATCGGCGCCGACCTTGCCTATGCCTGGCCAACCGCCGAGCTCGCCGTCATGGGGCCACAAGGGGCAGTCGAGATCGTCTATCGCCGTGAGCTCCAGCAGGCCGCCGATCCCGTCACTCGCCGCGCTGAACTCGTCGCCGAGTACACCGAGAAGTATTCGAACCCCTATGCCGCGGCGGAACGCGGCTACGTCGACGACGTCATCGACCCGGCCGAGACGCGCGTGAAGTTGATCGCCGGTCTCGAATTGCTGAAGACCAAGCGCGAAGAGTTGCCGCAGCGCAAGCACGGCAACATGCCGCTCTAGACACAACCGTCATGCAGCACCGCATCACCCCGTCACCGACCGACGAAGAGGCCACCGCGATCGCTGCAGCCATCGAAGCGCTCTGGCCGAAGCCAACTGCGGCATCCGCGCCGACAACGGTCGACACCTCGTGGCGCTTCTCGGGCAGATGGTGGGGTCACGCAGCCAACACCCGTCGCCCTCGCCCGACGCGCGTCTGACGCCATGACGAGCGCCCCGCTCGCAGGGCTCAAGGTCCTCGACATCTCGGCAGTGCTCGCCGGTCCGAACTGCGCCCGCTATCTCGCCGACTTCGGGGCCACCGTCATCAAGGTCGAAAACCCCCACACTGGCGACTCACTCCGTGGAATGGCGTGGCGCGACCCGCGCGACGGCAAGGGCCTGTGGTGGAAGCTCGTCAACCGCAACAAAAAGACCATCGCACTCGACTTGAAGAACGACGACGACCTTGCCTTCGTACGCAGGTTGATCGCCGAGGCCGACGTACTCGTCGAGAACTTCCGACCCGGCGTGCTCGAGCGACTCGGTCTGCACCCGGACAATCTCCTCACATCGAACCCAAAACTCGTCATCGTGCGCGTCACCGGGTTCGGCCAGACCGGCCCGTACGCACAGCGACCCGGCTTCGCCTCGATCGCCGAATCGATGGCGGGGCTCGCCGCCGTCAGTGGCGATCCGGACGGTCCACCGATGTTGCCTGCGATCGCACTCACCGACGAAGTCACCGGCATCGCCGCCGCGTTCGCCACGATGGTCGCGTTGCACTCGGGAGTCGGCCAGGTCGTCGACGTCAACCTCCTGCAGACGGTGTTCCAGATCATGGGCCCAGTCATCTCGCTCTACAAACTCACGGGTGAACTGCAACCCCGACTCGGATCCGGCCTTCCCTACACGGTCCCCCGTGGCGTCTATCGCTGCAGTGACGGCAAGTGGGTTGGTGTGTCCGCCTCGAGTGAGTCCGTTGCTTCTCGCGTCATGGGTGTGCTCGGCGTCGGTGACGACGAGCGATTCACCACGTTCTCGGGACGCATGGAACACCGGCAAGAACTCGAGGAACTGATGTCGACGTGGTGTTCTACTCGTACCAGGGACGAAGCGGTCAGCATCCTCGCTGCAGCAGAGGCGGCGGTTGGACCGGTGTTCGACATGGCCGACATCGCGAGCGATCCCCACTACGACGCACGCCAAATGATCCCGATCGTCGGAACGACTCCCATGCAGGGACTCCTGGCCACCTTGTCCAAGACCCCAGGAGTCCTACGCTGGGAAGGTCACGACCTCGACGCAGATGGTGACGACATTCGAGCGAAGGGTTGGAACGCATGATCGGTCACTGGTCTCGAGGGGCCAAAGTCCTCGCGCTGACGTCCATTGGAGTCACCCTCGTCTCGCTCGACATCTCGATCCTCAACGTCGCCTTTGGTGCAATCGTCAAGGACTTCCCCGAGAGTCGCCGAACCCTCACCTGGGTGTTTTCCGCCTACAACATCGCCTACGCAGCAGGTCTCTTGACCGCCGGTCGCCTCGCGGATGCCTTCGGGCGCAAGCGTGCATTTCTCACCGGTCTGTCCATCTTTATGGTCGGCTCCCTGCTCTGCGCACTTGCCCCAACCGCCCTCATGCTCGTCGTCGCGCGGGTGATCCAGGCGCTCGGTGGCGCAGTACTCACCCCGTCGTCGCTCGCACTCGTCCTGCCAGAGTTCCCGGTCGAACGTCGCTCGGCAGCCATCGGTGTGTGGGGGGCCGTCGGCGGCATCGCCGCTGCAAGTGGCCCGACAATCGGCGGATTCCTCGTCGACACCTTCAGCTGGCACTCGGTATTCATCATCAACGTGCCGCTGTGCGTCCTTGCTCTGGCCATCGGGGCCAGATTGCTCAGGGAATCCCGAGACGAATCAGCTCCCCGCACCGTCGACTACTTCGGTGCCTTTCTCGCGGTGCTCGGCGTCGGCCTCCTCACCTTGATGATCGTGCAAAGTGACGAATGGGGTTGGGCGACGCAACGGTCGCTGAGCGTGCTCGCATTGTCACTTACCTTCCTCATTGCCTTCGTCTTGCGCTGCCATGCAGCCGCCCACCCAGTCCTCGATCTCCGCTTGCTCAAGCTGCCCTTCGTCACCGCCGCAGCCATCAGCGGGTTCGGCTTCACGATGGGCTTCTTCTCGCTCATCTTCGTAAACACCCAATGGCTACAGACCGTCTGGGGTTACAGCCCGTCGCGCTCGGGACTTGCCGGGATTCCAGGCCCACTGATGGCAGCCCTCGTCGCAGCACCGGCAGGTCGACTCGCCCAACGCATCGGCCACGGCAAAGTCGTCGCCATAGGAGCGGTGATTCTGAGCAGCGGGAACCTCTTTCTGAGCTATTGGATCACCAACGAACCCAACTACCTGACCCACTACCTACCGGTCATGATCTACACCGGCATCGGGGTCGGACTGTGCATCTCGACGATCTCGAGCTCCGCCACCGCATTTCTTCCCCAAACTAAATTCGCGATGGGTTCAGCGCTCAACAACACCGCGAGACAGATCGGAGCTGCACTTGGCGTCGCGCTTGTGAGTTCAATCCTGGTCTCCGCACTTGCACGGAACGACTACTTGGCGGGATTCCACACTGCTTGGCGAATGACGTCCCTGGTGATTCTGGTTTCGGGGATTGCAATGCTGTCATTGTTCAGGCGCCCGACCGAAGAGCAAACTGCGCTTGCGAGTTTGAACTAGCAGTTTGCGACCTGCTGGACAGCAATAGATCTTCACGTTTGACTCAGTCCGAGCTCATCGCGCAGACATCAGAAGATTTCGATTCGTGATGCTCGATACGCCTCAATTTAAGCTTTCGAAAACTCATCTCAAAGCTGTCTAGAACCTGTCCTAATCATGGTATTTTAAATCCTGAAAACAATGTTTAATCATCCGTCACCCAACACAAATCTGATGGAAACGGAGTCCACCGACGAATTAGAGCGCTTTCGTTCGCTGCTCCTTCTTGGACTCACACTTGGATTGGTCCTGTCAGTGCTGCTTTTTTGGATCTTGACTTCGTACTACCGGGTTGATGTGCCTGCTTCGCTCTTTGCTGGTGGGAACGACGGTTGGTGCAAGCCGCCAACTGAAAGCATTGGTATTCACTGTTTCGGCGACTTCAACGAACGCGTTGGGCTTCCTGCGGGTGATCCGCAGAAGGGTCTTGTAGAGACAAGTCCAATCGGCCCCCTCATCACAACGATTGGAAATCTTCTCTCGAGCCTCACAACACCGCGAATAGCTTTGGTGGCGTTCTTGATTCTCTACACAATCTGTGTGGTGTCTCCAATCGCAATCGAATCACGACGAAGACCACGAACAGAACAACTGCGACTAACTCTCCTTCTTGCACTCGGAACATATCCGTCGATCATGGTCCTCGACAGGGGGCAATCGCTCGCGTTGGCCATTCCCCTGATGTATCTCTATTTGCGTGCCGTGCAACACGAGAATTTCAAACTATTGACCGTTTCGATAGTTGCGCTCTCGTGCATAAAACCGGTCTTCATTGGACTAACTCTGATAGTTCTTCTGCTCGGTCGACCAAAGCGATTCATCACAACGTTGTCCTTGAGTGTTTCACTTCCGATTGCGCTCTTGGTGCTCACAGGTTCTGGTCGCTTCACGAGGGTTCGAGAATGGTTTGAGACGTCAAGAAGTTACGTGGGTTCATTTCGAGAAGTGAATACACCAAATAACCCCAACGCCTCAATTGGGGCAGCGCTGTTCTCATTAGTGGATTTATTTGCGCATCTCCCCTCGCCGATTCAATTTGATCTGCGGGTTCAAGCTGCACAGTACGCACATAAAGTTGCTGTAGTTTTGGCGCTGCTTCTTCTACTCCTCCTATTTGTTGTTCGACGCCATGTTGCGCCGACGTTGTCAGCACTTGTACTTCTCATCGTCTTCTCACTGGCGATTGGAAAGCACGTCGGCCCGTACTACTTGGTTTTCGCCCTGGCGGTGAGCCCTCTTCTGATCTCTCAATCTCCGGTTTGGCTCATCGAGTCGGGGCCATTCGTTAAGGTGACGCTACTTCTCGCACTCCTAGCAACATATTCGACTGCAATCATCCCGGTACTGCCACCAAACTGGTACGAACTCCAGTCAACAGGGGACCTCATTCAGGTTCGCACACTTAACACAACGGTTGCTGTCACTCTATGGACATGCTTCTCCATTCTTGTAGTAGTGGATAGCACATTCAAACTTCAAAGCAGGAATCGTTTGATGTAGTCTGCAAGGCTTTATTTCTTCAGATCAGACGAAAATTCGGCATTGTTACTCAAAAGACTTATCAATCCGTCTGAGAAGTCTTGTTACTGGAAAAGCACCATTCTCGCCACCGAACTCAACAAGCGTCTCATACTTAGATGATGTATCTCCGGGCTGGAACAACATCTGGATTTTGCGCTGATAGCTGTCAAGTCCATTGTTCCAAAACATTTCATTACTGTTGATTACGTCAAATGATTCAAAGCTTACTAGCGCGTACTTTGGTGGATCTTTTAACAACTCCTCGTAAGTTCGGCGAGCCTCGGATTGAGGGCAAACATCGAACCACAAAACTAAACATCTCGTCGGAAACCTTTCTAGATCAAATAGTTCTGATAAACCGATATTTCTCATTGAAAAGAACACGGGTTGAGACCTAATACCTTCGTCTTCTATCACGTGCTCAACTTCCTGGATAAACACCGACTCATTTACAGGAAGGTAGAACTTTCCACCATCAACTTGGATTGACATATCGGTAGAAGAATTGAGTTGAGGTCGGACGACACCAATCCACTCATATGGGACATTGCGCTGAAGTAGGACCGACCCAGGAAGAAGAGTTATAGCAATACTAAAGACAGTTGCTGTGGCGGCTGGTGGAGAAAAGGACCATGCGAGCCGAATTAGAAGCACCAAACCAAGTGAAATTCCAATGAGCCAAGTTTCAACGGTTGCCCCACCCGCAGTTGAGTCTGTGATCTTTTGTGCAATTATCGAAAGTCCAACCAGTCGGATGAGTGCAGGGTCGACTTGCGTACTCAAACGTTCTGGCCAAATCAGCGCAACTATCAAACCAAATACACCAATATCTGCGGCGTTGGCAGTCGCAGTTTTTGCAAATCCAACTAGGTCTTCCCAACTTGGAGCGTCAATGAGTAACTGCCTTGATGCTCCCATCGGGATTGACCAGGTAAAAAATGTAACAACAAGAACAACAAGAGTCATTACGGTAAATGCACGATTTCGGATTGCAGGCGTCACTTCGACAAGATCCAATCGTGACAACAGAAACGTTCCGGCAATCATCACCCCCAAAATTGCTCCTTCGTATCGGCCTCCCAATGCAGGTTCAAACGGAAATCTCATTACCAATTGGCTAAATGCAAGAACAGCAAGTAGCCCCCGGAGTCGGCGAATCGTGTCCTGTCCCGCGCTGTAGTTTTCGAGTTTCAGAAAGATTGACATCAGTATCGCTATCAAGAACCAGTTGAGGTCATTCGATGTGATTAGCGATGACAAAATTCCAAACCAGCCAGAAACTCCAGCCTTCGAATCTGTCTGCATGATGTTTACTAACAGTGAATATGTGTTGGCCTCACTAAGACTCCAAAACAGAATCATCAACCAGGGTAGAGCTACACCAGCAACCACTAGCCCAAGTTGGCGGCAGTAGGAATTCTTGATGAGCCTCAACACTGAAAAGACCCAAGCCAACAACAACCCGAACACAAAGATGGCAGCTGATAGACGAACGCTAAGGGACAAACCCAATAGAACGCCAGAAACGAAAAGGGATGCCCTATTGGATTTATCGAGTCCTTTAACCAGATAGAAGAGTCCGGCGATCTGAAAACCGAGCGAAGTTTCGAAGTAACCTGCAATTAGATTGCCGGGTTGCACGAAGTAGATGATGCCTGCTACGGACGTTGCGATAAAAGCCACTTCAGGACTTTCAAGATAATTAATTAATCGGAATAGAAAGATCCATAGAACAATCCAATAGGCCATGTGAACAATGTCGTGACCTACAAAAGAATTGGAAAAAAGTCTTGGAATAACACCCTCAAAGAAAATTGACCCGGGCGGCATATGCCAGAAGAAATCCTTGTATGGTGTTCGAATTCTTGATTCTGAAGCAGCAGCGATATACCAGCCGCTTGTAATGGGTAGTGACTTGAACATCATGGGGACTGCAACAACTAGCTGGCCGGCCAACCCAAGAAGAAAAACTCTTCCTGTTCGAGTTCGGATAAAACTCATCTCTACCTGTCGCGATTCGCGTTATCTACCGTGGTGTATAAACAGGTGACACCGTAGAAAATGCACGCAAACAAGACAGTAAAGCTCGCGAAAACCGCCCATACATTTAGCGGTTCAAAATCCTCAAGTCCTATCCAGGAGTTTCTGATTGCGAGCGGAGCGTTCATTATGACGATAGAAAACATGACAACTTGAACCGAAAAGCGCTGAATAACTGATCTTTGTGGGGTTCCTTGATAACCCACATGACAAGAGATCGCTACTGCAACGACCGCTAGAACGCTGTAGTAAACATATGAAATTGACCCAAACAAGACCATCATCATCATGGATGTTGCAAGATCCATTGAGTTCATCGGTTGTCGGCCAATAAGTCTTGTCACAACGATTAAGAGAATGATAAACGTAGGAAGAAGATAACCAGCGGCCTGAAATTGGAGTTGTACAAGTTCTAGTAATCTGTATGCGGAGAGATTTGTTGGGTATTCAATCGGTGAACCTAGTTCTACCCATTCCCCCATTGCAGTCCACATATTGCCAATTGCGGACACACCCTTTCCAAGAACTACTTGAGATATGAGGAAATACAGCAGCCCTGAAAATGCGGGAAGTAAGACTGCCTTCACTTGTCGGAGTGGGATGAGGAGTAGCAGAAGAATTACGAACTGTGGTTTGACTATAACCACCACCACGAACAGCGCTGAAAGTATTCCTATTCTTGGAGTTCGTGCCAATAGCTCTCTGAGAAATAGATACAGTGGAAGTACAATCAGCCCAAGTTGGTTACCTCGATCAAACACTGTCAAGTAACCAAGCCCACCAAATCCAAAAACAAGGATCATAAAAGCGCGATCGTCTTTCTTGATTGACTTGGTAGCCATCCAAAGCGGTGACAGGCAGCTCGCTGTTACGGCGACCAAGTAAAGACAAACCTCCATTCGATAGCCCGCCAACTTTCCAACCAGCCAGAAGGGCAACCTGAGTAAACGCGCACCAAGCGGATAGAGAGCCTCGGCAGGGCTAGGGCTACTTAAAATTGAATCAAAACGCAGGACGAAATAGTCCCCCCAGCAATGTGCCCCAAATCCTTGTGATGGCGGATCGCAATGCCCATCGTTACCGGGCCAGACGAGGAGTGCAACGTGGTCACCGCCAAAATACGACGAGTGCATTATCCATATCAGGATCGAAACCCCAGCCAAAAAGGAGGCAAGCAGCTTCATTCGATTCGACAGTGGCTGCACTTTCAAATCACACGCCGACTTCTTCGTAAGTGAATAGAATTGACGAGACATAGATGGTTCGTCTAGATCTTATGCAGATACACTCGCCAATCAGCACCTAGGGGGAATATGTTCTGACTGAGCAGTTCTGTGTATTGACCATGGCCAAGGTCAAACAATCGGCGTAGTTGCATCAATTGGCGCCGAATCACATTTCATTAAGTGTTTTTAAGCAAAATCTGATTGTGGGGGAACATGACAGTTGCACAGCCAGAAAAGCATTTACTCGTAATCATTCCGGCATTTGACGAAGCACAGAATCTAAATGTCGTGCTTCCGAAATTGCGAGATGTTCAACATTTAGTTCGATCAAATGGTGTCGTTCTAAATGTATTGGTAGTGGTCTCAAATCATGATTTCGAAACCAAGTCATGTCAACTCATTGAAGAGTATGGTTTTCAACATATACGTCGAACTCCGACGGATAGCTTTGGTGACGCGCTTAGAACTGGATTCGCGAACGTTGATAGCAGAGTTGATTATGTAGTGACTATGGATGCGGATGGTTCCCATGACCCACGGTCGATAATCCAAATGATTCCATTGATTGAGAATACGAGTGTAGTTGTTGCAAGCCGCTATGTAGCAGGTGGATCAACAGCTAACCCTTGGATCCTCAGAGCAATGAGTAGGACATTGAATTTCGTATTTCAAAGAGTCACTGGAATTTCATGTCGAGATATCTCAACAAATTTTAAGATGTACCATGCGCGCGACCTTCGGGGTTTGAAGCTTCGATCGCGAGACTTTGACATTGTTGAGGAAATCCTGATTCGAATTCGTCATAATCGCGCGGATAAATTTCAGGTAATTGAGATTCCGGTTCACTTCGCCGCAAGGCATCATGGCGAAACGAAACGTCAACTTACGCCATTTATCGCAAGCTACATCATCACGATTTTTCGCTATCGCTTTGAACGGCGCTGATTCCAGCGACGGGAGGTTCGTATGCTCAACTCATCGCTGCCTTCAATTCTTATTCTCGGACATTCAGGCTTCATCGGATCTCACATAACGAAAGCTCTCACAGATTGTTGTACCCATAATGTTCTGAAGTTGGATCTACGAGTCGGGCCCAACCTGAGTTCAAGGCATATAGCAAATCATCTGCAGCATCTTGAGCCACCACATTTTGTGCTCAATTTGATTGGATCAGGACTTTCCCGCGTCACAGCCGATGAAGAGTTGATTCACATTACGAATAGTCTCTTCCCGGTCCTTCTTGCAGAGGCAATTCAACGTTGCAGATGGGATTCAACCTTGCTGGTGCACATAGGTTCAAGCCTTGAAGCTACAGATCCTCGATATGAGTCGTTGTATGCGAGAACTAAGGCAGTTGGAAGCGAAAGGCTTTATGACCTTAGAAAGCGAACAGGTCAAAAAATTCAACTACTCTGGGTTTCAAATACGTACGGACCAAACCAACCATCTGGTCGACTTGTTTCTCATGCGATTGCTGCGGCAAGGGCTGAGAATTCATTTCCTCTTCGCTTCCCTCACAGGATACGGTCATTCTGCTTTATTGGAGACGTAGTAGCCGTATTAATGGCTGCTGTCAGTAAGAATTCCAGTATTGGGGATGCCTTTATTGTTGGGCCTGGAGAAACGTCACTTACCGAAGTTAGAAATTTGATTTACCAACTAGTAACAGGAGAAAACTACGGCTGGACTCACCTTGATGAGTCACTTGGGCTAGCCGATCCATATAACCAAGCCCCTTCGCACAGCAATCTCTTCTACCCAAACATAGATGTTATTCGTTGCAACACATCACTATTCGAAGGGATCAAATGGCAGTTGAACACAAAATGAAATGGGTTGTAACTGGAGCCGCAGGCTTTATCGGAACCAACTTGGTAAAGCGCTTGATCGAGCTTGGGCATGATGTCGCTGGTATTGATGATTTGTCGCGCCTCGGCGTGCAGGAAAACGCTGACTTTCTGAAGAGGACCTATGATTTTAATCTTTACCGAACTGACATTACGGATCGCGAACCACTATGGAGCACCCTTGACAGAGAAGGTCAAATAGACATAATTGTTCATCTGGCGGGCCAAGTTTCATTTCTTGCTTCAATCGAAAATCCTTGGCGTGACTTTGAAATTAATGCTGTTGGAACGCTTAACTTGCTCGAATACATTCGACTGTATTCACCGGCAACTAAGTTGATCGCCCTGAGTTCAAACAAGGTATATGGCGATTTGTCCAGCATTAATACCGTTGAGGAAGCCACACGTTATCGAGCGCCAGACTGGCCCAATGGTTTTGACGAATCGTTACCGCTTGACTTCCACGGTCCCTATGGTTGCTCAAAAGGAGTTCTTGATCAATATGTTGCTGACTATGCACGAATCTTCGGATTGAAGTGTTGTTCAATTAGGCAATCATCCGTTTATGGTCCACATCAACACCCAGCCAGCGATCAGGGATGGGTAGGGCACATCCTGAAGTTGGCATTACAAGGTGAACACATCCAGCTCAATGGGTACGGAAAGCAAGTTCGGGATATCCTGCATGTCTCAGATTTGACTGACCTGTTTCTCGCATTGAGCGAACAGATGCCGCCCCCGTCTATTTGCCAGATAAATGTAGGTGGTGGTCCACAGAATTCGCTTTCCATTCTTGAGTTGCTATCACATCTTGAGATATTGCTTGAAAGAAAGTGTTCATATTCATTTGGGCCATTTCGACCTAGCGACCAGAGAATATTTATCTCTGACAACTCTCGGGTGTCGACTCTTACAGGATGGAGACCAAAGATGCACTACAGTATTGGGATTGAAAAGCTTCTTTAGACTTACTTGCCTCATTATAAAAAGTCGGGACTTTTGTTTTAGTGAAAGTTTAATTGTTGGGGTCTCGACTGGAATAATTCGGCGTGAATACAGCTAGCTAAATTTCTAGAGCAACTGAATTTACGAGTCTTATACAAAAACATTTCTTGGGATACCTTGGGTTCACCGCGAACTATTTGTATCCAGAACGCCTCTGGGCGTGCTATCTCAAACAGCTTCTGTGCAACAAGGGGTGTGCTGGGCAAAAGCTAGGAGCAGTCTGGATGTGCCGAAAGGTGAACAAATACCAATTAGCTGAATGTAAGGGTATCGGTCCCAAAAGCAGCCCACGCGTCCAAATATTTCAACAGTATGTCAATAACCGGATAGGCGAGAGTTCACATTCTCTTGTTGGTCTTTAGTGAACCGCAACAGGATCACCTGATTACAAATTGTTACCCGAATGGGGTCTTCACCAACTTGAGAGATGTATGAAGTTGCTAGAGGGGGTATTACTCGTCCGTGCCACGGACAGACCAGGGAACGGTTACATGGGGTAACTTCGTCAAGGCACGCTCCTTCATGTACGCACATTCGTGGATATACGTTGATCTCCGTAGGGCCGACATCAATCCTTAACCCCTTCGAATACGAATCACCAAGGAAAAAAGTTCGTGGCGTCGCCAATGTATTCAAAGGAACATCAAACTCCACAGCATTGCTATCGTCTCTTGTCACATTATTGCGGCCAGTTTGTTTACTCCGCAGAAAACTATGTGGTTCTTGATCGCTGTAGAAAGAATGTCCAGCGCGGCGAACTTCATTACGGCGAACCCGCATAGGTACATCTTCGGTCATCAACATTGCGTAGTTGCGTTTTAGAAGCATTCTGACAATCCAATGCATAGGCTTCAGATACTTGGAAGAAAAGATTTGATATCTAGTATCTACTTTTGTTTCACCGTTTGATATCTCTTCCCATGTGGACTCAACAAGTATCAAAAATGGTCCGACTGAAGAGACATAGCCCACAGATCGTGAACTAACTCGATAAACGAATAGCAGGGATCGAAATCTGAACGGTCCAATCTTCTGCTGAATGAGGCTAACGACGAGATCATCTCTTGTGTCAAGTTGTATTCCACCTACCTGCGTATGAACAAGATTGAGATGGGGTACGTCAAAGTAATTCCACTCAACATCGTGCGATGTCCATTTCCCGACTGTCGATACAGCCAATTCGGTTCGACTAGACCCCGAAGAAATGAGTCTTTCTGCTAGATGATAATTGATGTGATGTACCACATCTAGGATAGTATCTCATATGCACCTGGAAAAGCGTTGTGTCAGTTGGCCATGGTGCGTTTTACCTATCACTTGTGCTCCAAAAACGCCCATTGTGATGTTGACTCAACTGCGTTCAGAAGACTCACCGTCGCTGAGAGACCAAACTCACTAGTTATCCTCGCAGTATTGGGCAGATACACAGAGTAATTACTGCGGTCGTCAACACCTCTAATCTCAACTTTTCCATGTGGGTTCACGACTTGCTGAATCAGATTGGCTAACTCACTCACTGACACTGGAATAGATGACCCAACATTGTAAACCGTGAACCGAATTGGTCTTACTAGTGCACAGATTATAAATTTGGCAAGGTCGGAACCATATTGATAAGACCGGATTGAGCCGCCCCCACTTTTGACCACAATGTCTTCGCCTCTAAGAGCCTGAAGAAGAAAATTTCCTGCAGCGAAATGGGTATCCAGCGGAAGGTACGGTGCAAGAAAGGTGAAGAGCCGAAGCGAAACATAACTAACACTCATTTTTGACGCCTCAATTGAAACGATCATTTCGGCAAGTCGTTTCGCTTCATGGTAGGAATTGAGTGGATCTGTGATATCGGGTCCGCCATCATAAGTTTCATGAAATCCATCCTTGGGCGGTTGGGTCTTTCCATAAACAGCACCCGAACTGAGATTGACAACACGCTGGACATCGCTCGAACGAAGCGCTTTCATCAAGTTGGTCGTACCAGATACGATGACATCAATCATTTCCATCGGATCGTTTCGATTTAGAGCTGCACTTGCCGAAGTGGCCGCATGAATGACTGAGGTTGGATTGAAATCATGACCAAGCGTCATTGACCGCACGTCAGCTTGTTCCAGAAGTATCCGTGGGTTGTCCTTTATATGTGGGAAGCGATTCACAATTTCTATTGGACGGCGGCAAACCAACTTGAGTCGACCGCTTCCCCCAATCCTGCTCGTCGCTTCAAGCCACACCCCAATCAGCCAGGAGGAAACAAATCCAGATGCACCAGTTATTAGGACGTCTTCATTGATGAACTGCACTACATCGTTTGGTATCTCGTCGATGACTCGTGAGAAGTCATCTCTGATCTGGAACTTCTTGTTCTCAATCACAATGAAACTGACTCCCTATAAATAAGTTGATTAAGTCCCACAAAGGAAGTTTCTGTATCTCGAAGTCGTCTGATTGGACACAGGCGCATGTTTGGTCAGTCAAAGACGTATTGGTCAAGTAAAAGACAGAGTCCCCTCAAAGAAGCATCATCGCCTTCCAAAAGTCTCACATGACGACTTCTGAGGCGATCAATGATTGCTTCCTTGAGTGGCAGGAATCGAGTTAGCGCTCCTCCTGAAAGGACAATGTCGGCATTCCTGTCCGGGTCAATCAATGTGAGCGACTCATGCACCTTCTTCCCAATCGAGTTGCAGGCAGCGCGAAAAAGATCTCCGACAGAAAAGTTATCCTCAGTGATGTTGCTGATCGACCCCCGACTGCCGAAGGGCGATTCAAAAAACGAATTGTCGACAATCAACGAAGTTTCAGACCGTATTGCCGTTGCTTCCTGGATTCGGTCCCAAAGATCGTCTGTCGAACCACAATGAAAATAGGAAAAAAGAGAAACCAAAACATTCAGTGATCGACCAGCCGGGATGTGAGTAACCGTATGCAAGAACTGCCCATCAAAGTATGGACGGGTCTGCATGGCCGGTGACGGTACTTGAGCAATCCTGGATACTTGTCCGCCTGTGGCGAGATTGATGGAAACCTCATTATGACCCAGTTCTACTCCCGCAAGATTCGTTTGATGATCACCTATTGCGACGTAAACAGGACAATCGAACTCTGTACTCCAACCAACTGACTCAATGCGAGACGTGACGTCTGGGAAATTGAGATTCTGCAGTCCGAGAACCTTGATTGCAGTGTCATGCCAAGAATTCGATCGAACGTCAAAGAGACCAAAAGCAGCCGCGTCCGATGAATGAATCAAGTTGACCCTACTTTTTGTCGACAGGGAGAGTGCAACAAATGAAATCAGGCTCAAAACACAGTTCGAGTGGCCCAGTCGTCCTGACCTATTCAAGCCTGTGAGGGTTTGGAGTGGGATACCAGTCCGAAGTTCGTTTCCTAATTCTTTGATTACCTCGCTACCTAGATCATTCTGTAGTTCTTCAATAGTTACTCGAATATCTGGATCCGACATCCGTGCAATATTGCTCCGCCAGGTATATATCGGGGTTTTCGCTTCGTAGAGGTCATCTACAACAACCACTCCATGCATCTGGCCAGTTACACCAATTCCTATGCAACGACCATTACTGGGTGTGATACGTCGAAGAAGTGTTAATACAGCTTCAACATTCTCAGATGGGTCAATAACTTGACCACCGTCACTCTGAGCCTTGATTGGACTTAGCGCCACTCGTGAAATGGATTCGCAATTCTTGCTTCCAGCCTCATAGACGAGTCCCTTAAGGAAAGTCCCGCCCACGTCGACAACTAGGAAATACTCCACTAGTTCGCCGACTGATAGATATTCTCGTTCTCTAGGTAGAACTCGAGAATCTTGCGCATTTGATCGTCCAATTTGGTGGGAACAATTTTGAGTTCACCTGCTGCTACAGGAACAACAAGATTTAGGATCGAACCGACCATCTTCTTGTCTCGCCTGGCATGCTCCAACAATTGCGTTGCGGATGGAAACTCGTTCAATTGGAAAGGAAGAAACCTTCTGATGAAGGTGCGGGCCTGCAAACGCAACGCCTGATCTAGACCATGGCGTTGGACGGCAATCAAATTGACGACGTCGATGCCCCACGCAACCGACAAGCCATGTGGTATTGCATGATTGGTCAGAGCTTCAAGTGCATGCCCAAATGTATGTCCGTAGTTGAGAATCCGACGAAGGTCCCGTTCGTGTTCATCCTCCTCAATGATTTCCTTCTTCACGAGAAGACTCTGTTCGATGAGGTAACGAGCACTTGCCCTCAGTCCGTCACCTTCAACGAGCTCAAAGAGACGTTCTAAGTGCGCTTCGCCACCTGTAATTGAGAGTTTCAGAATCTCGCCATACCCTGACAAGATGTCACGGTCAGCCAAAGTCTCCAAGAATGCAGTCGAGATGTGAACAGATCTCGGTGCATTGACGATTCCAAGTTGATTCTTGAAATCACCAAAATTGATGCCGCACTTTGCACCAATAGAACTATCAGCCATGCTCAATAGCGTCGTAGGAACGAGCTCAAAGTTAACTCCTCGGTAATAGATCGCCGCAGTGAAGGTCACAACGTCTTGGATGATTCCTCCGCCAACACCGACGATTGTTGCCGATCGATTGCATCCAGAGTCAAGGAGCCATTCAACGACTTTTCCCACCCCGGCCAAAGTCTTGGTTGATTCTGTTGCATCAAGGTCAAGCTTTGGACGACCTTGAATAAGCTTGGCGACAAGTTCTGGATAGAGCATCGAGATGTTCTTGTCCACCACGAAGACCGCTCCTTGAACCGACGAGAAATGCTGGAGCAGCATTTCGGTATCGTCAGAAATGGTGACTTCGTAGTCAAAGTCTCGGGAATGTATTGGAAATCTCGCGGTTAGCACAAAAGAAAACCTCCATCGATCTGGAGCCTCGCCCCTGTCATATACGTGTTTGCTGGAGAGATCAAGAACCTGACTGCTTCAGCGATTTCTATAGGTGATGCGAGTCGTCCAAGGGGTATTCGACTCGCGATCTCAACCAACTGGGATTCCGAGTTATTTCTCCTAGTCAATTCTGTATTGACGAAGCCCGGACTCACTATGTTGATCAGAATATTGGAGGGCGCGTACTCAATTGCCGCGGACCGAACTAAGGCCTCCAACCCAGCCTTAGATGCAGAGTATGCAGCGCGCCCTTCCCGAGCGACGAGAGCATACGAACTAGAAATTACGACAATTCTTCCACCACCGATATCTTTCATCTTCGGACAGAAATGTTGAAGCATGAGCAGCACTGATGAAAGATTGACCATGAGTATCTGGGTCCAGCTTTCAAATGAGATCTCGTCGATTCGACAGGGTGTGTTGACACCTGCAGCAAGAACCAGCGCGTTCGGCGTATAGCCCTCGACCCTAGACGTGTATTCATCTATAGATTGCGGATTCGAGAGATCCAATTCGTCTCGTGTGGGACACGTGACTTGCCATCCGTCAACTTGTAGGATCTCTTTGATCCCGGTTCCGATTCCACCAGAACCTCCTGTGAGCAAAACGGTTGCGCTAGTCATTCGTCTGACCTTCAGAAGTAATTCCAATCTCTTCAGCGATCAGGAATGATGGTCGACGACGTGATTCTTCAAAAATGATGCTGATGTATTCTCCGAGAAATCCCATATACGCAAAAAGTATCCCGAAGAGCAACAGCATTGCTGAAATAATTGATCCAAATCCAGGAAATGGAACACCATGTAGCAACCAAAGCAAAGTTGAAAGTCCGAAAGCCACAAACGAGGTGAAGCACAACACATACCCGAGCAACCCGATCACCCTGAGAGGGAAGAATGTTTCTGACAGGATTGCACGAATTGCATACGGAGCAGTTACAAGAGCTCGAAAGCTGGACTTACCGCCTGTACGTGGCGGACGTTCATACGAAATTGCACTTGATCGAAAACCCAACCAAGCCCACGTGCTCCGCACCAATCGAACTCTCTCCGGCAATTCGTTGAATGCTTTGTATGCGGCCTCTGAAACCAGGCGAAAATCGCTCGAGTTTCTCGGAACTGTTTGTCGGCTTGCTCGAGCGAGCACAAAATAGAAACCTTGCGCCAAGATCCGCCTGAATAGCGATTCTCCATGTCGCTTCGTTATCTGGGTATAGACGTTCTCATAACCTTCTTCCCATTTGCGCAGAAGCAGCGGGATCATTTCGGGCGGGTCTTGCAAATCGCCACTCATGATCACACACGCTTTCCCTCGCACAAACCGAAGGGCCGCGAGCATTCCACCTTCCATGTTGAAGTTCCTGACTAAGCGAACAATCTTGAATCGATGGTCGGCTTTGTTCACCTCCCGAAGAAGTGTCGCGGTGTTATCTGTTGAACCGTTCTCACACATCACGACTTCAAATTCATATCTAGACGACTCAAGAGTGAAGACTCCTTGGAGTCGCCTGACGAGTTCGGGTACATTTGCAGATTCGTTGAACAACGGAATTGCGACGGACACAAGTGGCTTTGTGTTCATTGAATAAATCGCCCGGTAATTGCTCGCTCTTCAGGAGACATCCTGGGCGTCATTTCGTACAGTGGATCAGATTCCATTCGCCCGTTCGAACCAATTCGACTGCTTATCTTGGGCCAATAGGTTTGCTGTGGATCAATTGGCACTACGCAGATCAGAGGACCACGTCTAGCAAGTGCGCTAACCAGTTTTTGGTCGGAGAACCCCTGGTGCGAAAAGTCTAAATAGTCAATCCTGTATGCAGACGCGAGCTGCTGCCAGTCTGGAAACCCCAATCCTGTTGCCGTATCACAGCCAAGATATGCACCTCCAAAATAGTTTCTTTGTGTTGTCCGTATTGAGCCATAGCCCTCGTTGTCAAATATAAAAATCTTTATGTTGAGACTGCTCACAGAAATTGTTGCAAGCTCTTGAATATTCTGCGAGATGCTTCCGTCGCCCTCCACAAGCATTACGCGACGGTTTGGTTCTGCAAACGCAGCTCCTATAGCGCCTGGTAATCCGTAGCCCATACTTGCCAGACCGTTATTACAAATACATATTTGTCCTTCAGCGATGCTCAGCGCTTGAATCGCTACAGAATTCGCGCCACCAGAAGACGCAGGTACCCAGATGTCTGACTCATCAGCAAATTCGGACAGGTCTTCGTAGAATACATATGGTGAAACAAACCCATCTGCTGTTGTGTTTGATGGATCGTTTAGTGGGATGAGGTTTCTAACCTCTGCACAGTATTCCAGCCACTGCTGGTTCGTTGACTGAATTCGATCGACAAAGTAGCGGAGCAGAGTATCGGCATCGCCCTGAATCTTGATTTGCGTGTTTGGGTGACCTTTTTCAAGCTCATGCTTATCAATGTCAACATGAATGATCTTTGCAGTTGAGCAAAAGAGTTGCCAGTTGAATCCAGTCTCCTGTAAGCCGAGGCGTGCGCCGACGACCAAAATGACATCTGCCTGATTGATCAACAGATTTGCAGATCGCTGCCCCCATGTCTCAGGTCGACCAAAGTAATTGGGGAAGGACTTTGAAATTCGATCTGCTGCATGCCAAGTTGTAAAGACTGGAATGTTCGTATGTGCCAACTTCGTCGCCAAGTGCCGAGCAGCTGACCTAGACACGCCTGCGCCAATCAATATTGCTGGTCGTTTTGCGCTGTTAATCAATAAGCAAGCCTCTTCGTAATCCTTTCTTTCGACAGGATCTCTTTGACTCGATGCCTGTGCTTGCGATGTGCAACCTTCAATGCTGACTGGTACTCCGCCTTGCGCATCAAGACAAAACTCGATGAATACTGGTCCTGGTCGTCCGGTGAATCCGCAACGTACGGCTTCTATAACTGCATCTTTGTTTTGTGGTGACCTTATCTGTAAGGCAATTTTGCAGACCGACTGAGCCATTGCGATGCCGTCGATTTCCTGAATGCCCCGTTGCCGAAGCCCTTCGCTTCGCAGGTCAGTGGATTTCACTTGTCCACCAACCACCAACAGTTCCCTGTGCTCGAGCCATGCACCAGCCATCGCAGTCATGATGTTGGTCAATCCTGGACCAGCTGTAACCAAAGCAAATGCCTTTTGATTGCTGGAAACCTGGTTGAAATACTCAGCTGAGATTCCTGCTGCGACTTCATGAACAACAGGCACACATGTGAGACGGGTCCTTGCACTATTCAGAAGGTGCATGATGTTCCCGCCAGCGACGAAGAAGCAGTGCGTATATCCAAGCTCGAGCAGCCACTCAATGAACTGGTCGGCGTAGGTTTCAGCGTTTGAGCGCGTCGTTCCGCTCAAAGTCCTCTGCTTTCGATCTGCGCCCGCAAATCCGAGCTTCGCGAATATGGGTTGTCGAGGCAATTAATCGTGATGGGTTCATCTACCTTGATATGACGAGTGATTCGCTCACCCGCAATCAATTCTCTACAGGAAAGCTGCCCCTTCAGTAGAGGAATCGCAAGATAAACGTCATCTTCGCGAATGGTCTCTCCTTCAATCAAATCTCGCTTCGCATACACACCTCGCACCAAAGCATCGAGGTAGTTGATCTCGTCCTTGCTGGGAATTCGCTTCTCGTGATGCGAGCCACCACACATCTCTTTAGCTTTCTTGAATGCCTTGAACCACACATCCGCTTGCTCGGGCAAGGTGCAGTATGCAGAGACCGGAATTCCATCTGCATCAATGTCAATGTGCCGTTCAAATGTTCGCGCTCCCTTTGCATATGCGATCAACATTGAGGAATGCCAGTCGTGATACTCGTGTGTCGAGAGCCCAACTGTCACACCGGGATATCGATTGCGCAAGAAGTCGATCTGGTTGAGTTCCAATTGATGGTCCTCAGACGGATAGAGGGACACACAGTGGTTTATTGCGAGTGGAATATTCCTATTTTCGAAGAATGTCACCAAGTCATCAATGTCCTTAAGAGAACTGCCGCCCGTGGAAGCAATAACAGGCTTCTTTGACTTGGCGATCCTTTCGATAAGTACCCAGTCGTTCAGATCTGAACTTGCAATCTTGATAATTGGCAAATCCAATCGATCTAGAAAATCGACTGACTTTTCATCAAACGGCGTCGCGGTCGGAATACACCCAGACTTTCTAATGTGCTCGACTAGGGCCACAAAGTCTGCCTCAGACATGTGAGTGTCGATGGTCTTCTTGATGTAGCGCACGTCGGTTCGTGTCACGTGATCCTTGTGAATGAATGAGGAAACATCGCGAAGTTGGAGCTTGATCGATGCTCGTACACCGTTGTATCGAACGACTTTGGCAAAGTCATCGACAATTCGCTTACCGCGGTCAAGGCGACCCCAATGGTTGTTTGCAAGTTCGAGGACAAAGAGATCCTCAAATATGTCGCGATTGATTGTCACTTTCTCGCTCCTCTTCGCTGCGTTCCGATGAAATCTTTGATTGTTCCGAGCACGAACTCGATCATCGAATCGGTCAAGCCCGGATGAACTCCAATCCAGAACGTGCCATTCGTGATGAGGTTTGAAGTCGAGAGTTCACCAACAACCCGGTGGCGCACTCCTTGGTACGCAGGTTGTCTCACAAGGTTTCCACCGAAGAGAAGCCTCGTCCCTATCTTGCGACTTTCTAGATGCTGCACGAGATCTAGTCGAGAAAATGGTGCGTCCTCGCGAACAGTGATCACATATCCGAACCAACTCGGCAAAGAACCAGGTGTTGCAGAAGGTAGATGTAGTACGTCGGCGAACTCCTGGAGACCTTCGTTGAGGAGTGACCAGTTTCGTCTCCGAGCCTCAATGAAATGGGGCAGTTTCTTCAACTGTGCAACACCTACGGCAGCTTGCATATCCGTCAACTTCAAGTTGTAACCAATATGCGAGTAGACGTACTTGTGGTCATACCCGTAAGGCAGATCACCCAGTTGCCAATCGAAACGACGATTGCACGTGTTGTCATGTCCTGGGGGACACCAGCAATCGCGACCCCAGTCCCTGAATGACTCAACTATCTTCTTCAACGAAGGACTATTTGTCAGTACACAGCCACCCTCACCCATCGTGATGTGATGCGCCGGATAGAAACTTGCAGTGGCCGTATGTCCAAATGACCCGACGGGTTTGTCGTTATAGGTTGCTCCCACTGCGTCGCACGAATCCTCGACCACATAGAGATCGTGTTTTTCGGCAATTCGAAGAATCCCATCAACATCAAACGGGTTGCCGAGCGTATGAGCCATCATGATCGCGCGCGTTCGAGGCGAAATAGCCGCTTCTACAGACTCTGGTGACGCATCAAATGTGCCAAGTTGTGCGTCAACGAAGACTGGAACGAGTTGGTTTTGGATGATCGGATTGACGGTTGTCGGAAAACCAGCAGCAACCGTGATGACTTCATCTCCGGGTTGGATTGCGCGATCCTTCAGTCTCGGCGACGTCAAGGCGGACAATGCGAGAAGGTTTGCACTTGATCCTGAGTTGCACAGCAATGCGTGCTTGACACCCATCACTTGTGCAAACTGCTCCTCGAATGATTCCGCGAATCGACCGGTTGTCAACCAAAAGTCGAGGGACGCCTCAACGAGGTGCTGGATCTCGTCTGCGTCAAACACCTTCCCAGACACCGGGACATGTGATAGTCCCCCGACAAACGGTTTGCTTGGAAACGCTTCATCGAAGTAGGCCTGGACGAGATCTGCGATCTGCGCCCGAAGTTGCATGCGGCGGTCTACCGCTACTGATGCCATGATCGGTACATATTACTACCGACACAGTTTTGATACTATTTATACCGTAAAGTACCCACTTCAATTCGCCAAGTAGAGTTGGGGTGTGGTGCCAACCACTCATCCTTTTCGGCCTGGACCGCACATAGAGCTTCGCCGGGTTCCCACAATGCCAAGATGAGGGCAATAGCACCAGAGTGGCATTGATGCCTCGTCCAAGACGAGATTGCGCAGTGAACGACTTTATGAAGAGTGTCAAGGCAGCCGAGAAGTAGATTTGACTAATCAAAGTGCCTGAATGAGCAACGGTGGTCTCGCAATGATCCGACTCGCTGGAATACCTATGAACTATCGACTTCAGTCAAGTGCGCGCTCGGCAGGAGTCGAACCTACAACCTTTTGATCCGTAGTCAAATGCTCTATCCATTGAGCTACGAGCGCTTGTGAGCCTTCAGTCTAGGAATAGTTCATCAGGATTGCTACTTCCGTAGCCTCACTCCCACGGCGCCCACCCGTTGTTTCGTTGATACATCCGAAATGCAGCAATCGCGTTGAGCTTCGGGTCGAGCAATTGTCTTGGGTGAGTAACACCGACACTTGGTAACCACGTCTTGTGCCACTTGTAGTAGATCTGGAACAGGCCGTAGCAACAATTGTTTGGGATGCCAATGACCCCAGGACGCAAGTTGCTTTCCCGTCGAGCAATTGCGATGGCACGGTCTTCCAAGGCGTCCGGCCAGACGTCTCGAATGATCTGAACCACTTCTTTCTGGGTGTACTGAACTTCTGGGATTTGAATGGCTTGGGGAACGCAGATTTGATCTCTTGGTTGAATCAACGTTGACGCTCGCGCCCCGTTGAGCTTGAGCAATTCCTTCAGTGACACGTTCGAAGCGCGGGCAATCGACCACCAAGAGTCGCCTCGATTGACCACATAATTCGCTTCGCACGCTGCCCGAACAGGAGCTGCAACGAACAGCACGGCGCATGCACACAGGGCCGCGACAAGTCCAGGCACGACACCGAATCGCTTGGCGGAGAGGGTGGGATTTGAACCCACGGTCCGGTTAAACCCGGACAACGCCTTAGCAGGGCGCCCCATTCGGCCTCTCTGGCACCTCTCCAAGAAACTCAACATTGAATGAGGTGTGAAGTGTACTGGCGGAACGGGAGGGATTTGAACCCCCGGGCCTTTTGGGCCGTCCGCTTTCAAGGCGGATGCGATCGTCCACTCTGCCACCGTTCCGCTCAGGAACGCTATCGGACTATCCGTGATCTCAGATCGCTCACCCAATCATCGGCGTCACGCCAACGAGCATCGGCGTGTTCGCGCGCCGAATGCGCGTGAACACCTGCTGCGGGATATGAGCCAAGGAACTTCACCGAGCCCTGCTTTGCGTGCAACTCACGCAGCGCATCAGCAATGAGTTCGTCTTCGATGTGGCCGTCCGCATACATGATGAAGCAGTAGTCACCGAGCCCTCCCCGTTTTGTCGGTCGCGACAACAAATTGGACAGGTTGATTCGCCGAGCGGCGAACTCCTGCAGGATCGAAATCAATGAACCAGGTTCGTCCGCACGTTGGAACACGACGATTCCGGTCTTGTCGTGGCCGGTCTTCGCGGGAACCGTGTTCTTTGCAACGAGCACGAATCGAGTTTGATTTCCTTGATGGTCGGCAACGTTATCCGCCAACACCGAAAGTCCATAGTGAGCAGCCGCACTTCGAGGCGCAAGGGCTGCGACGCTCACGTCCTGTGCCTCCGCGGCTAGTCGTGCTGCATCAGACGTCGAGTTTGCGGCACGCACGATCGCAGTACTCATGTTCGTACGAATGAAATGATGGCATTGTGCGGTGGCGACGGGGATCGAATGCAGCGTGGTGATTCCGCTCAATTTGGCACCAGCCTGTCCGACAACGCAGTGCTCGATGTCAAGGACGACCTCGCGTTGGATCAACAAGTCGTGGTCGAAGACGAGTGCATCCTGGGTGAAGTTCACCGTTCCTTCGATCGAGTTCTCGATGGGCACGAAGCCGTACTCCGTCTCACGCCGCTCGACAGCATCCAAGACGTCAGGCACCGTGGCATAGGGGATGCGCTCGAGCCGTGCAAGGTCGCCCTGACTGAGCAGTGCCTGTTCGGTGAACGTTCCGGCAGGTCCGAAGTAGGCAATTCGGCCTTGATGTGTTGTCACGTCGATCAAGGTTAGGGCGTGGGATCCTTGGCGCTCGCCCGATATTCAATTGCGATGTGGCACTAGCCTGAGCGCATGTTCGAATACGTGGCATTTAACCCCTTCAATTCGAGCCCTGAGGCCCTCGCCAACGAGCTGACCAAGAAGTCCGCGGAGGGTTGGGAGGTCGTCAACATCGTCACCACCTTCGACGGCCGCTATTGCGCGTTCCTGCGTCGACCGGTGAGTGGCACTACGAGTCAGGTGTCGACACCGACGAGTTCCGTGTCCGCACCTCCGGCGACGTCGACGGGTGCTCCTGCCGCCTGGTACGCGGATCCGTCAGGTCGGTTCGAGTTGCGCTACTGGGATGGCAAGGAATGGACGGAGCACGTTGCTCGGGGTGGCCAACAGTTCACCGATCCGCCAGTTGCCTGACCTGAAATGAGGGCGACCTCACTCGGGCATGCCGGGATCCTGATCGAGACCGAGTACGGCTCGATCACCTGTGATCCATGGTTCGAACCAGCGTTCCTTGGTTCGTGGTTCGTCTTTCCCCGAAACGACCAGTTGTCGCCCGACCTGATGGATCGCGTCTGCAACGCGCCATACCTCTATATATCCCATCAGCATGGAGACCATCTGGACGAGGTCTTCCTGAAGAATCACATGAACAAGGATGCAACGGTCCTCTTGCCAGGATTCCCGACGCGTGAACTCGAACGGCAACTGTCCCGACTTGGGTTTCATCGCTTCATCCGAACGTCGAACGGCACGGAGACGGAACTGACGCCGGGTCTGCAGATTGCCATCCATGTGGAAAGCGCGATCAGTGACGGACCAGGTGGCGATTCTGCCCTCGTGGTGAGCGACGGAACGTCACGTTTGGTGAATCAGAACGACTGTCGAACGGGTGACCTTGGATCGTTGGTGTCACACGGAGTGGTCGACTTGCACTATCTCCAATTCAGCGGCGCCATCTGGTATCCGATGGTGTACGAGATGCCGATTGACGACAAACGGCAACTCGCCAAGGCGAAGGTCGACAGCCAGTTCGCGCGTGCCGAACGGTACGTGCAGTCGGTCAATGCGCGGGCTGTCCTCCCGTCAGCCGGACCGCCATGTTTTCTCGATCCTGATCTCTTTCACCTCAACATGATCAGCCCGGATGACATCTCGATCTTCCCGGACCAGACTGCGTTCATCGACAGTCTGTCGCGAATCGACGTCGGCCGCCCCATCCTCAACGTTCCGGGAACGTGCGTCACGGTCGATGACGGCCACATCACGGTCGAACACCCAGCGGCGCTCGACGACGTGATGCGACCGTTTACCCACAAGCTCGAATACCTACGTGAGTACCAGATCGACTGGTCGAAGTGGTTGGATGACCATCGGTCGTCCTGGCCACAGCCGACCGATGGGCTGATTGGGAGACTGAACGCATGGTGGCAACCACTCTTTGCCTTGTCACCGACGTTGCGTTCGGCGATCGGCGGCAACTGTCGAATCATCTCCGATGATCTTGACATTCTGGTCGACTTCGTCGCGGGCGACGTTCGAAAGTATGGCGGAGAGGTCGTGAGGTATCGATTCGAGATTCCTCGACCACTCCTCGAGTTGGTGGTTCGAGACACCTGCGTCGATTGGTCCAACTCGTTGTTCCTCAGTTGCCGATTCAGCGCATGGCGCGAGGGAGAATTCAACGAATTTCTCTACAACTTCTTCAAGAGTTTGTCGACCGAGCGAATCAGACGGGCAGAAGACGAGGCCAAGCGGCGTACTGGAGCCGTCCAGGACCTGTCCGAGGAGATCGAGCTTGGAAACTTCGTCATGCAGCGAAAGTGCCCTCACCGCAGTGCCGACTTGTCCGAGTTTGGCGTGATCGAAGGGGAGTACGTGGTGTGCACGTTGCACGGCTGGAAGTTCCGCACGTCGGATGGTTCGTGCATGAACGCCGAAGATCGCAGTTTGTCGATTCGTCGCAGGGTCTAGGTGAGCGACCCGCCGTGCACGACGACCGTCGTGCCCCGTGGGAGAAGACCCTCGTCCCAAATCATGTCCATTGCCGAGACACTCACGCGTACGCAACCATGTGAGGCGGGATAGGCCGGGACCGACGTGGAACCGTGAATGGCGACACCCCCGACGAAGTATTTCGGGCGATAGATCTGCCCTAGGTCACCGATCCACCAACCATCGGGTCGTTCCCGGTTGATGGTGAACGTTCCTTCCGGGGTCAGTGCCACACCCCGAATGATCACACCTGGTGTGTTTGCGTCTGGCTCCTCGTACTCCCGGTCGTCTCCGGTAGACGCATTGAGTACTGCGGCGGTCTTTCCCTCGACGACGAGAAACAGTAACTGTCGTTGCTTGTCCACCTCGGCGAGTGTTCCTTGGGTGCTGAAGGCGATTGCTGGTGTGGTGATGGTGTCGAGGAGGTATGCGGTGCCCGCTGTGATGCTGCCGGTTGGTTTCAACCTGTAGTACTTCTGGAACGCCATGACGGCCTGTCGAGTGGTGTCCTCGAATCGGCCGTCGGTCCCCCTCAACCAGAACCCGAGTTGGAGCAGTTTCTTCTGTGCTGCACGAGTTGGTGGACCACTTCGCTGACCGCTTGCCTGAATTGTCTCGGGGATGGTCGTCGATGGCGTAGGTGTCGTGGTCTGTGGCGACGTCTCCTGTGTTCCACACGCTGCAAGAAGGCCGACGAGCACAATGGATCGAATCGGGTGTCGCATGGTGGTCAGCCCAAGTGCAGGGGCAACTCGAACCACAGGGTGAGCGAGTACTTCGTTCCTGTAGCGAGTGGGGTGCTGCGGTGGGGGTGTGTGACAAGGCTCGGCCAAGCAAGGAGCGTGCCGACGGGTAGATCGACATTGGTGTAGTTCTGTCGCGGAAATTCGAGTTCCGCACCCGTGTAGGAGTCGTTCAGCTTCACGCTCCCCGAGACCTGGGCGACATCATGATGGAGACGCAGCTCTTCCTGGGCGCCTTTTTCATACTTGATCACGAACGCATCGTTCAGACCGAAGTAATCGATGTGTCCCCAGTGGGTCTGGAGCTGCGGCCAGATTCGAGATCCAAGGTCGTTTTGAATGGCGTCGAACAACCGTGGGCTGATCTGGGTGAGCGACAATTCGTGTCCAGGAACCGGATCGTCAGGATGCTGGTCAAATCCCCCACACGCTTCGGCTGCCCGAATCAGGGCCGTGCAGAACTGTGGTGTGAGGAAGTTGACGGTGACCAGTTCCGGTCCGACGACTCGCAGGGAACCAGACAGGTCAGCCGCGTCTTGGTATCCAAGGATGCGTTCAATGTCCCCGAAGGGTCGGTCGTCGGCTGAAGGGGTCACCCCATCAATGTTCCCATCTCTCAGCGGCTTGACACGACATGCTCCAATTCGGCCCGAATATGCGCTGATAACTTGATCGTGGTGAGTTTCCTCAACGAAGACATCCCGATGGTCGATCTGCGATCCGCACTCGACGGAGTCGTTCGTCGGTGGTGGGTCGTTGCGGCCTGTGTAATCGTTGCAGTTGGGGTGGTGTTCGCTCAGGACTCTGGTCTTCGGAGCCAACCAGACGGGAACGTCATCGTCGAACGCACCTACGAAGCAGCAGTAGAAATCGACGAATTGTCGATCGTCAAGATCGACCCTTCCGCAATCACTCCCGTGCCAAGTTTCGACAACCAGTTGGGGATCTTGCGCTCGGACGCCACCCTCGAAGAGCTGAGAGGAATCGCGAATTCACAAGACTCCATGGAGGTCACGAGGTCTGAACCAAAGTTCACCATCGTGGAGACGATCGACGACCTGAACAACAGGGTGTCGTTCCTGTCCACTGGCACCCCTGCCTATTCATTTCGTTGCGTCGGTACGCAAATGGACTCCTGCTCACGCCTCATCGATGCATTTGCAGCGAAGACCACTCAGTTGCGTAAGGAGAGTGTCTTAGGAGGACTGAAGGGTGGCCTGGCGCTCACTTCGACACTGATCGATGGGGCTCGAGGACGCCTCGAGAGTGGTTCGCTTGACGCCGAACAGCGCTCTGCGCAATTGACGGAACTTGTGTCACTCGAAACGAAGCGTGATGCTCTGGAGCTTGTGGCCTCCAATATCACGGGCGAATTGACGTTGGTCAGTGAAAACTCCTGGGTCGAGGGACAGACAACTTCGGCCGTATCGAACTCAACGTATGGGTTCGGTCTCGGAATTGGTCTGATCCTTGGAGTCCTCCTTGCCCTCCAACTCGCCGCGACCGACAAGAGGATCCGACATGCTTGGCAAGTTCGCAGGATGAATCATGCGTTGCCCATCATCGGCTCACCCTTTGCCCGTCATGACCAGGGTCAGATCACCGCTCTTGCCGCCGCGCTTCACCATGCGCAGCGTGGTGGTGCAGGGTCCGCACTAGTCGTCGCCGAACACCCGTCACTTGCCGATTTCGCCCGCCACGTCGTGGCCCAGGTGCCAGGACTCACCACGACCATCATTGAATCGACCAAAGGAGCGACGGTCGGACAACTCACGGGGACTTCATCCCAAGTTGGTTTGGTGCTGATCAAGGCCGGATACACGACACGCCCGGCGCTCGCCGAGTCCATCGGCATCGTCACTGCTGGCGGAAGTCGCCTGTTGGGCGTAGCCCTGATTGACTGATCGTCTGCGGCGTCAACACCGCAACGAAAAGCAACCAGAGGAAGTGATTGCCGATGATGAACACCTCCTGTGTGCAGGCAATGAGCACGAACATCGCCATGGCAACGCGCCACGACTCGGACGGGATCGACACCACGGTTGCAATCGTGCGCTCACCTGACCACAGGACGTAGCCAGCAAAGAGAAGCCCACCTACTATTCCTCCTCCGAGCAGGATCTCCAGGAAACCGTTGTGTGACCAAGAAGCACCGGCCGTCGTCCACCACAGATCACGCTTCAAGAACTCCGGAGTCGACCACGCAGCTCTCCACCCCCAGCCGATAAAAGGTCGATCGAGGAATCCGGTCCAGCTGTAGTGCCACAGTGCTGAGCGTCCGTTGAAGAAGTCCGCCTTACCGAACAACCCGACGATGGTCGACTGGTAACGGAAGCCGACCCACGCGAACAACAGCGTGAGGGCCACGAAGGTTGGATAGGCGATGCGACGAATTGCTTGCATCGGGGCACCCGTGACGTGATGCCATCGACCGATCGCGATCCAGAGCACACACGCGATCGACGCAACCACCGCCGCGCCGATGGACGTACTCGATCCACTCCGGACGTAGACGACGACATCCAATACGACCAATACGCCAACGAGAAACATGAGGTGCCGCCCATAGGGCAACGATTTTGCCCGCCACAGCGAAATGACCACGGCACAACCAGTAATGAGACCCAACATTGCGACTGGCCCGAGGGAGTTGCGATTGAAGTAGATGCCTGTCCAGTTTCCGTCACCATCGACGGATTCCGTCCATCCACGTTTCACGGCGTAGTAGGACACCACGACGCCAATCTGCATCGCAGCCCACACCAACACGACCAGTTGGCGACTTGAGAAGCGTGACCCGATGTAGAGACCTGCACCTGCGGTGACAGCAAGTGCTAACGAATCAACCGACGCATATCGGCTGAGATTCGTCCAGGCCGACGATGCCATCATCCACGTCAGCAATCCAACCAACAGGATGAAAGGACCCCTCACGAAGTCTCGCTGAAGTCCCCTTCGGGCCAGGAACATCAGCGCCGGAACTTGTGTTGCGAGGAAGGTTGCTTGCCACGTTGGAGTGATCGGAATAGGCGTATAGAACTCGGCGGTCCGCCATATCTTGTAGACGGGGCCTTGGGTCAGGACGAATATCAGCGCCACCACGTAGCCGTGTTCCCAGAACCGGCCAAGACGCTCGATTGCTGGCCGCCAGGCGATCACAGCAGATCAATCTAGTTGTCGGTGGAAGTCGAACAGTCAGGCGACCGAGCGGTCGGCGTCAGTGACGACCGTCAGCAATGCTCGTTTGGTCGTGAGCAGGACCGTAGACGCACCCGCAATGGATAGAACCCCTGCGACAATCCAATAGCCAGCCTGTCCGCGAATGTTGTAAAGCGCTATTCCGATCAGTCCACAAGTCGCACCACCAAGAAGAATGATCGTCACTCCTCGTCGCACGGACACTCCGAGCCTCATCAGTCGGTGGCTGAGGTGGTCTTTCCCTCCCTCAAACGGGCTGACGCCACGTTTGATGCGCGACACGACAACCATGGTGGTGTCAAGCAATGCAACACCTAGAACGATCGCTGGAACGAACAACTGTGGCGTCTCCTGCTGATTCACTCGAATCTTGAGCCCGATGTAGGACAAGAGGAACCCGAGATACAGGCTTCCCGCATCACCCATGTAGATCTTTGCTGGATGGAAGTTGCTACGGAGGAAACCGAGCGTGATTCCGGCCAGCCCAATCGCAAGGAGTGCAGTGAACGGTTGGTCGTTCGCATAGGCCAAAACGAAGAACGCGACGCCAGCGATGCCTGTCACTCCGGCAGCAAGTCCATCGGTGTTATCGAGCAGGTTGAGCGCATTCGTGATGCCAACGATCCATACGACCGTGATGATTGCATCAATTCCGTCCGGGAGTGGTGACATGAACTGAATCCCATAAGCGATGACTGAACTTGCCACCGCAATTTCGATTCCAAGACGAAGAAATGGGTTCAGACCCTTTAGGTCGTCAATCAAGCCCATCACGCTCAGACCAAGAGCAAGTCCAAGGATGAGAAACAGCTCGCCAAGCGTGCTCGACCCACGATCGAGTACAAGACCTCGGTTGAAAGTGACGAGGCCGCCAGAGAAAGAAAGGTCCTGCCTGACGATCGCTCCAGCGACGACGGCGAGGGAGAACGCCGCGACCATCGCCACCCCGCCGAGATATGGAACTGGCGTGCTGTGGGACTTGTGCGCCCCCGGGGTGTCGAGCACTTCACGTTTGATCGCAAGTCGTCGCACGAGGGGGACGAGAAACAAGGAGATCACGAGGGCACCGAGAAAACTGCCTACATAAATCCACGCCGAACCCACGAGACAAGCCTAGTCATTGAGCATTTCCCCGCTGACGTGGGTAGGTCCACAACTAGCCTGAATGATGTCTCATGAAGGATCTTCGATGAACGTCCTCGTCACCGGTGGAGCTGGCTTCATCGGCTCGCATCTCGTCACTGCGCTCGTCGCCGACGGCCATGCGGTGACGGTTGTCGACAACTTGTCGACAGGGAACCTGTCGAACCTCACGTCGGTTGCTTCAGCCATCTCTTTCATCGAAGGTGACATTTTGGACGCGGACCTCATCGAGTCACATGTCCGACGTGCCGACCTCGTCTATCACCTTGCGGCAGCAGTAGGTGTGGGCAACATCATGGCTAATCCATTGCAGTCGATCATCACCAATACGACCGGCACGGAACATGTGTTGCGCTCCTGTCACCGCCATTCGGTTCGCGTTGTCCTTGCCTCCACGTCAGAGATCTATGGAAAGACCCCGAAGTTGCCGATGGGCGAAGACGACGATCGAGTCCTCGGCTCCACTGCAATCTCCCGTTGGTCGTATTCCACCGCTAAGGCTCTGGATGAACATCTCGCGCTTGCCTACGGAGCAGAAGGTCTGCCCGTCTCCGTGGTGCGCTACTTCAACTCCTATGGGCCTCACTTGGACGAGAAGGGCTACGGCTCCGTAATCGCCAACTTCATCCGTCAGGCCCGCGACGGAGAGCCCCTCACCGTCCATGGTGACGGTCTGCAACAACGCTGTTTCACGTTTGTGACCGACACGGTGCGCGGCACGATTCTTGCGGGAACGAAGCCCGAGGCTCTCGGATCGGTCTTCAACATCGGGAGCAATTTCGAGATTTCGATCGCAGACCTCGCACGACTCATCTTGGACAAGACGAAGTCGCCGTCCACCGTCAGCCACGTCAGTTACGAGCAGCGTTACGGCAGCCGTTTTGAAGACACACGTCGTCGGGTGCCGTCGCTCGAACGGGCACGGACCGTCCTCGGATATTCACCGACGGTCGAACTGTCCGAGGGCCTCGATCGGACGCTTGCATGGTGGAACACCGTTCACGCGTGATCCACGTCGTCCACGTCGTCACTCGCACGAACATCGGCGGGCCCTCGGTCATCCTCGATTCGCTTCTTGCCGACGCATCACCTGACGTTCGCTACACCATCGTTCGCGGAGAGACAGACGCTTCCGAGGGTGACTACTTCGCCGATCGAGGTCCGGATACTCGCTTCGTGACGATCGCTGGTCTCGGTCGGTCCATCTCGCCCGTGTCAGATCTCAGAGCGTTCGTCAGGTTGGTATCGACATTGCGGTCATTGAATCCGGACGTCGTACACACACACATGGCCAAGGCAGGGGTTGTCGGGCGACTGGCGGCGTGGGTCGCGCGCGTTCCAGTGCGGGTTCACACGTACCACGGACACTTGTTGTACGGCTACTTTTCGCCACTGAAGACGAGAGTTGTCGTCCTTATTGAACGATTGCTCGGATTGATTACCACGCATACCGTCGTCGTCGGCTCTGCAGTTCGTCAAGACCTGATCAATGCCCAGGTCGTATCGGAGGCACGGTCGACGATGATTCCCCCGAGTGTCTCCGGAACCAGTCACGACGTCACGATTGATCGATGTGGTGTGACGCCGGGTCAGAACATTGTTGGATTTGTCGGTCGCCTCACCTCGATCAAACGCCCAGACCGTTTCGTTGAGATGACAAGGATCGTCTCGTCAAGTCGCGACGACGTCGACTTCTTGATCGTCGGAGATGGACCGCTTGGAGACGAGGTTCGTTCGTCGGCAGCATCGCTACCAAACGTGCATTGCATCGGCTGGCGCCGTGAGATCGCACCCGTTCTGGCTGGACTCGACGTTCTTGTGATGTGCAGCGACAACGAAGGAATCCCACTCACGCTGATCGAAGCCGCACAGTGCGGAGTAGCAGTCGTGACCACTGACGTCGGGTCCGTGCGCGACATCGTCAACGACGGTCTCACTGGCTTCGTCACCGAAACCACTCCCGAAGCCCTCGCGGTCGCAGTCATTCGACTTCTCGACGACCCTTCTCTTCGGAGGCGATTCGGATCAGCTGGGCGTGATCTCGTGAGCAGAGAATTTGAAGCTGACCTTGCGCAGTGCCGCCATCGCGAGCTCTATCGACGACTCGCCGAAGCGCGCTAACTACAGACGTTCGCGGTTTGCGGTGTTGCTGCCACCCGCATTTACTGCATCGAACACCGTGACGCCCCGCTGTTCGAGGTCATTCATCGGCCACTGCGACGAACCGACGAGTACGGCCACGAGGTCAGCCTTGGTCTGGGCAGCCTCCGAGAGCGACACCGACGTAATGGTGCGATCAGCAATCGTCACCGACGGCACATGTGGATCGCAGTAGCTGACATTCGCACCCTGGGCTGCGAGGAGCTCCATCACGTACATTGCACGCGAGTTTCGCGTGTCGCTCACGCCACCCTTGAACGCCGCTCCCAGGCACAGGATCGAAGAGCCTGACAGCGGCTTGTTCGACTGGTTCAAAAGGTTCTGGATACGCGAGACGGCATAGGACGCCATCTGTGAGTTGACGTCGGCTGCGAGTTCGATGAAACGCGTCTGGAACTCGAACTCACGCGCCTTCCACGCAAGATAGTGCGGGTCGACGGGGATGCAGTGTCCACCAGGGCCGATGCCGGGGTAGAAGGCTTGGAAACCAAATGGCTTGGTGGCAGCCGCGTTGATCACGTCCCACACGTCGATCTGCATGGCATTGCACATCTGCGCAAGTTCATTGACGAGTGCGATATTGACGGCACGGTAAGTGTTTTCAAGCAACTTCGACATCTCCGCGACGGCTGGTGATTCGACCGGATGGACGAGGTCTGGCGAGTCCATGAGTGCGGTCAGCAGCGTACGGCTCCTCTGCGTGCACTCAGGTGTCAGTCCGCCGACAACCTTCGGGGTGTTGCGGATGTGCCAGGTTGCATTTCCTGGATCGACGCGCTCGGGCGAAAACGCGAGATGGAAATCCTTGCCTGCGACGAGACCGGTGGACTCGAGGATTGGCTTCACGAACTCCACGGTCGTTCCGGGATAGGTGGTCGACTGCAAGATGACCAACATGTCCTTGCGCAGCGCCGATGCGACCGTGCGGGTGGCGGACTCGACGAACGACAAGTCTGGTGTCTTGGCTTTGTCGAACGGCGTTGGCACACAAATGAACACGACGTCTGCGCTCGACAAGTCAGTGGATGTGGTCGTCGCACGGAACTTCTTCGCCGACAGGATCGCAGCCACGCGCGCGCTCGCGACGTCGTCAATGTGACTCTTCCCGGCGTTCAGCCCGTCGACGGTCTTGGCAGAGACATCGAAGCCGAGTGTCGGAAAGCCGACTTCGGCGAAGGCGACGACGAGGGGAAGTCCGACGTATCCAAGACCGACGACTGCCACCGTCGTCGAGCGTCCGTCGACGCGCTGTGCAAATGAAGTCGTCATGGTCGCGAAATCCCTTCGTCATGCTAACGCCGTGGCGCAGTTGCGGGATTTGAGGAAAATCGCAGACGGTAGGCTGAATTGGTGATGCCAGACGGCGCAGACGATCGCGACGCCCTGATCAAGGACCTGATTGACGAGTCCTTTGGGTTGCGAACAAAGGCTGAACAACTCAGCCAATACGTGGAGAGCAAGGTCGCCGAACTCGTGAAGACCCAAATGGCCCTCGAGGCCCTCGAGGACGGATCAAAACTCGACGAGTTGAACTCCGAGCTCGCCAGTCTGCGTCACGGGCTCGAAGAGGCGACGCGAACCCGCAATGAACTGCAGTCGCGCCTCGAGGAGTTATCGAAAGAGCACGAGGAACTCGCCAGCACGTTGACTGGCATGACGGACCAGCGCGACAGGCTGCGAACACGCATGGCGATGATTGAGACGTCGCGTGACTATCGACTCGCCCAGCGCATCTCACGGCTCCTCGCCCGATTCGGTGCGTCGTCCTGACATGGCCGTCGAGCAGTTTCCGATCATCATCAACGTCCGCGACCGACTCGAGCCCCTTCGCGACCTCGTCGCCTGGCTCGAGCATGTCGGCCAGGAGCAAATCTGGCTGAACGACAACGCGAGCACCTACCCTCCGATGGTCGAGTATCTCGACAACAGCCCACACCACGTCGTACGACACTCCACCAATCTCGGACATCGCTCGCCATGGTTGAGTGGACTCGTCACGCGGCTCGGGCTGACGCGACACTTCGTCGTCACCGATCCAGACGTCGTGCCGAGTGAGGAGTGCCCACATGATGCACTCGAGGTGTTCCGTGACGCACTCGACGCCAATCCTGGAGTTGACAAAGTGGGGTTCAGCCTGCGACTCGACGACTTGCCCGAACACTACGAGCACCGTGACGACGTGATCCTCTGGGAGTCGCAATTCTGGAAGAACGAAGGACCATCGGGGTTCTTCGTCGCCGAAATCGACACGACCTTTGCGCTCTACAGGCCAGGGGAACACCACCAAAACAACAAGTGCCTGCGGTCTGCTCCCCCGTACACCGCGCGACACATGCCGTGGTATCAGGACTCGGCAAATGCAACCGAAGAACAGCAGTACTACGTCGAACACGCCGACTCATTGATCATCAATTGGGACAAGAAAGTGTTACCGGCGGCGTTGCGCGCACACCTGCAACACCTCAGGTCACCCTCGACGAGCGCGACGCTCGGATAGCGTCGGCGGAGCGTATGAGTAGCCCTGCGATCGTCGTCGACTCGGTGTCGAAGAACTTTCGGCTCTATCACGAGCGCAATCGCTACATCAAGGCTGCGATCCTGCGTGGCCGGCGGGCACGCTACGAGGAGTTCTGGGCTCTCGACGACGTCTCGTTCGACGTCGACCACGGCGCGACGCTCGGCATCATCGGCTCGAATGGCTCTGGCAAGAGCACGATGCTCAAGTGCCTGACCGGGATCTATCGACCCGACCGTGGTTCGGTGAGCGTGAACGGCAACGTCGCCGCACTGCTCGAGCTCGGTGCGGGATTCCACGTCGAGTTGTCCGGTCGCGAGAACGTCTACCTCAACGGAGCGATCCTCGGGATGTCCAAGGCCGACGTCGAGCGACAGTTCGACAGCATCGTCGAGTTCGCCGGGCTCGAACGGTTCATCGACACACCAGTGAAGAATTACTCGTCCGGCATGACGATCCGGCTTGGATTCTCCATCGCCGCCCACGTCGAGCCCGAGATCCTGCTGATCGACGAAGTGCTCACGGTCGGTGACCAGTCGTTCCAGCGCAAGAGCAGTGAGAAGATCGAGGAGTTCCGTCGCGAAGGACGCACGATCGTCGTGGTCAGCCACAGCCTTCCAGCCGTTCAACAATTGTGCAAGGAAGTGGTGTGGCTGGAGAAGGGCAAGTTGAAGATGCGGGGACCGGCTGCCGACGTGATCGCCGCCTACACCGGCGAGAGCTACACCCAGCACACGGCCAAGGATGCCGACTTCCGTGAGCGCTGGGGGACCGACGCCGTGCGCATCGACAACGTGCAGTTGCTCGGAGCGAACGACCAACCGACCGAGCGTGTTGAATCGAATGGGCCTGTCACCGTCCGCATTCGCCTCACACCGCAGAAGTCCGTGCCCTCGTGCATCGTGAAGGTGACGATCACGAAGTTGGATGGCGACGTCGTCTGGTCGGCGACGTCACTGCGCAGCGGAGCCGCACTCAGTGGAAGCGCTCCTTCGGCTGTGAACGTGGCAATTCCGCACCTGCCGCTGCTCGAAGGCACCTATTACCTGACCGTCGCCTGCACTGATTCGACCGGCACCACCGAATACGACCACTGTGCCAACTGGATCCGTTTCGACGTGCATCAGCACGATCTGTTCGAGGAAGGTGTCGTCGCCGTACCGTCCACGTGGACGATCAGCGACTAATGAGCCAGACTTAAAGCTCTTCGGCGATCCGTCGGGAGAGCGACACAAAGATCCCCCATCCCGCAACGAGCACGAGACACGACACGACCGTCAGATAGCCGAGGTGGCCCCACTCCGGTGACGTTCCCGAATACAACAGGTGTCGGAACGACTGCACGAACACCGCCATGGGATTCCATGTGAAGAGCAACTCGAGTGGTCTCGCGAGTCGACCATCAAGACGATCCGGTGGATAGATGATGGGGGTGGCAAAGAACATCACCTGAATGAGGATCGTCCAGAGATAGCGCAAATCCCGGAAGTAGACCGCGCTTGCCGCCAACGCGAGGGCAAAACCCGCCGAATAGATGGCAAGCAACACCATCAGCACGAAAGCGATGGGTATCCACTGCACGATCGGACTGCCGGCGATGATCAGCGCCACACACAGCAGCGACATCTCGATGCAGAACTGGACGAAGGAAAAGATCACCTGTGCGAACACGAGGGTCTCACGAGCGAAGTACACCTTGCGCACAAGGCCAGCATTGGAGATCAACGACCCCATGCCGAGGTTGGTGACCAGGGAGAAGAACCCCCACGGCAGGATGCCCGCGAGCAGATACAACGCGTACACCTGAATGCCCGAAGGGTCGCCCACCGGGGCGGTCGCGCCGAAGACGACGCCGAAGACGAACCAATAGATGAGCATGTTCGACAGCGGGTTGAGCATCGACCACGTCCAACCCAGGAACGACCGTCGATACTTGGCCCGCAGTTCGCGCAACGTGAGGTTCCACAGAAGGTTCTGTGAGCGCCGCAATTCTGCAAGTTGACCCATCGTGGGCGAGGGGGGACTTGAACCCCCACGTCCTTGCGAACACTGGCACCTGAAGCCAGCGCGTCTGCCATTTCGCCACTCGCCCGAGTAACAACATGACGCTAGCAACGCCGCATGGACACTCCAACCACGTCCAAGTGCTGCGGTAACATCGTGGTGTATGTCGCATCAGGGAGCGCCTCTCGACGTGCCCGCTCACCTCAAGGATGCGTCTCGAGAACGACTACTTGCAGAGATCGGCACGATCCAGCACCAAGCTCGGCTTCATGATCAAACAGACCTGCGTGCCGAGATTGCTCGACTCGAACAGCGAGTCAACGACTTGACGACTCAACTGATCCACTCTCGTGACTATGCGATGGGCAAGGCTGCTGAACTTGGTGAATTGCACATGGTGGTGGCCGACCTCCACCAGCAACTCAAGCGGGCGAGGAACCAACTCAAGCGGGCCCACGAGAGCACGACATGGAAGCTCGGTCGGCTCGTGATGACCCCGGTACGGCTCGTCAAGCGCGTGCTGCGCCGGGGCTGACCGGACCCATGCCCCGGTTCAGCCTCGTCACCCCGGTCTACAACCCACCCCTCGATGCACTCCGAGACTGCATCGACTCGGTGCGCAACCAGGTCTTTGCGGACTGGGAATGGTGCATCACTGACGACTGCTCGCCGAATCCGAAGGTGCGCAGGGAACTCGAGAAGGCTGCGTCTGCAGATCCCCGCATCCGTTTGCACTTTCGTGAGACCAATGGTGGGATCGTCGCGGCGAGTCAGGATGCCCTGGACATGGCCACGGGCGAGTTCATCGGGCTCCTCGACCACGACGACATGCTGCACCGCGAGGCACTACAGCGCGTCGATCGACGACTGAACGAAGAAGGCAACGAAACCGTCGATTACGTCTACACCGACGAGGACAAGATCGACGAGCACGGCAACCACTACGACGTGTTTCGCAAGCCCCCGTTCGACCCCTACCGACTCCAGGGTCAGAACTACTGCTGTCACTTTTCCGTGTTTCGCTCCGAGTTGTTGGATGCAATCGGGGGATTCCGCCCCGGCTTCGATGGCTCGCAGGACTACGACCTGATCCTGCGCGCAACCGAGAAGGCCCGCAAGGTGCTGCACCTGCCCACCGTGCTCTACCACTGGCGCGTAGTCCCGGGTTCGGCGGCTGCGGAGGTGAGTGCAAAGCCGTACGCGTTCATCTCTGCACAACGCGCGATCGAGGAACACTTGCAGCGCACGGGTGTCGACGCGTCGGTCTCCAGCATTCGTCCCGGCTTCACCATGGTGCGTCGCAACCTGACGTCACGTCCGAAGGTGAGCATCATCATTCCGACTCGCGGCGACCTAAAGAGGGTGTGGGGAGTCACCACCTGCATCCTGAGCAACGCGGTCAACAGCGTCCTGAACCTGTCGACCTATGACAACTACGAAGTCGTCGTGATGCGCGACGTGCCACCGGTCGACGCGCCGCCGGTGCCGTGGGCCTTCGCCGACGACACCCGAGTGAGGGTCATCGACTATCCGTTCCCCTTCAACTTCGCCGACAAGTGCAACGTCGGCGTGCTGCACTCGACCGGCGACGTCGTGATCCTGTTGAACGACGACACCCAGGTCATCTCGCCAGACTGGATCGAGTCCCTCGTCGCGCTCCTGGAAGATCCCAAGGTCGGCATGGTCGGGCCGATGCTGTTGCTCGAGGACGGTCGCATCCAAAGCGCGGGACACATCAACGATCCGACCCCGCGCCACCTCGGAGCAGGAGATCGAGGAAACTCTCCGGGCAAGTTCGGTGCCTACCTCGTGACGCGATGCGTGAGCGGAGTGACGGGAGCATGCGTCGCATTGCGCAAGGAGACCTACCTTGAGGTTGGTGGGATGTCGCTCGACTATCCCGTCAGCTTCAACGACGTGGACCTCGGGAACAAGATCCTCGAGAGCGACCTACGCATCGTGTGGACTCCGCTCGCCCGGCTGTATCACTTCGAGTCGCTCACTCGCGACAAGACGGTGACGCAAGAAGAGGGACTTGCGCTCGAGCGGCGGTGGAAGCGCTTCTACAACAACGAGGTCTATTCACGCTGAGTGCGAATACACTGAAAGGCGTGTTCTCGCTGAAGCGCTCGGGCGCCCTGCGCCCCATCGCCATCGGACGTGCAGTCGTCGCAGAAATGGACCGGCTTGCAGACGCAGACATCTCGCCGCTTCCCCATGCATATGTGATCGCCATCAGTGACCCCGATGCGCGGGCCCTCGACTATGCGAAGAAGTCCCTCGCCCATGAGTTGCGTCAGGCGATCACCAACCACGCCAAGTTCGAGGGATACGACCTGGCGGGCGAGCCTCACGTCGACATCGTCATCGACCGCACCGTGACACCTGGTTCGTGCAAGGTCACTCCCCACCAAAAGCCCCTACCGAAGCAACCTCCCCGCGAGGAGCGCCAGGATGCCTTGCTGCCCGTGGCCCGGTTGTCCCTTCCCGACGGCTCGACTCACGTGCTCGACAGTTCCGCGACGACGATCGGTCGTCAGCCGACCTGCAGTGTCGTGATCGCCGATCCGTCCGTCAGTCGCGTGCATGCCGAGATCACGAGAAAGTCAGGGGCGTGGTGGTTGACGGACCGCGGCAGCACCAACGGCACCTCCATCAACGGCGCCCCAGTCGTCGAGGCGACCGAGGTTCGCCACGGTGACGCGATTGTCTTCGGCTCGGTGAACGTCCGGTTCGAGAGCGCCTAGGACTCGATGCTCACCACACGGTTCGCCACCGCGACCGACACCGGGAACCTGCGAGCCCAAAACGAAGACGCTTCGTATTGCGACGGTCGGTTCTTCGTCGTCGCTGACGGCATGGGTGGTCACAACGCAGGGGAGATCGCCAGTGCGATCACCTGCTCGAAGGCCGCCGAGGCTTCCCGTGAAGCTCGCCTCGAAACGATCCAGGCACTCGCCGACTTCGCCACGGAGGCCAACTCGGCCATCTTCGAGGCGGCAACGACGACGACCGGCCAACACGGAATGGGGACGACGATCACCGCACTGGCGGTCTTCGACGGATCCACTACGACGGTCGGTGTCGCCAACGTGGGGGACTCGCGAACCTATCTGTTGCGCGACGGCGAGCTGCGCCAGATCTCCGTCGACCACTCCTATGTCCAAGAATTGATCGTCCAGGGCTACGTCTCGAAGGAAGAGGCTCGCACCCATCCGCAACGCAACATCGTCACCCGCGCACTCGGCATCGACCGAGTCGTCAACGTCGACACCTTCCTCGTCGAAACGAAGCCCGGCGACCGTTTCCTCCTGTGCAGCGACGGCCTCGTGGATGAAATCGACGATGCGACGATCCGTTCGATTCTCTCCTCCACGTCGGAGGCAAACGAGTGTGCACGGACGCTCGTCGCGGCCGCAAAGAGCGCCGGGGGTCGCGACAACATCACGGTGATCGTGGTCGACATGGTCGATGCGCCGATCGAATCGGGTTCATCGGTGGTCGTCCCGTCGGTGTCTGGCGACCTCGTCGGAGGACTCGTCGTGCTTGCGCTCTTTGCCCTCCTCGTCGTGATCGGCATGTGGCGCAGTGCCCACGACGGCTACAGCGTCGTATTCGAGGACGACTCGAGCGCAGCGAACGTCGTCGTCCTCGGCGGACCTCCCGAGGGCGTCTGGTGGTTCGACCCACGCATCGAAGAAGTCTCCCCGCTCACCCGCTCGCAATTGCTGGACGCGTTCGTCGTCGACATCGAAAGGATTCGTCGTTTCGACACGCTCGAAGACGCGCGTCGATTCCTCGACGGAATCGCCAAGGCGGTGGGCAGTGGCTGACGACCAGCCGATGGTGAACGGTCGCTACCGCGTCGAGCGCAGCGTCGGTCGGGGTGGCATGGCGGAGGTGTTCCTTGCCCACGACACCCTCCTCGATCGCCCAGTCGCCCTCAAAGTGCTGTTTCCCGAATACGCGACTGATCCGGCGTTCGTCGAGCGCTTTCGCCGCGAGGCCCAAGCTGCGGCAGGACTGCAACACCCGCACATCGTCGCCGTCTACGACTGGGGCAAGGTCAACAACACCTATTTCATCGCGATGGAGTACGTGAGCGGAAAGACGTTGGCAGAAATCCTCGCCGATCGCAAACAACTCACCCACACCCAGGCCGCCGACATCGCCCGTGACGTGGCGAGCGCACTGGCCTTCGCCCACGACAACGGCGTCGTTCACCGCGACATCAAGCCCGGCAACATCCTCGTGCGTTCCGACGGTGTGGTTAAGGTAGCCGACTTCGGCATCGCCCGCGCGATGGACTCCTCCACTGACCAAGCGCTCACCCAAACCGGACTGGTGATGGGCACGGCCTCGTACCTCTCACCGGAGCAGGCACAGGGGGCACAACCCGATCCGCGCAGCGACCTCTATTCGCTCGGCGTCGTGATGTACGAAATGGTCGGGGGGCGACCGCCGTACGTCGGTGAGAACTCGCTCAGCATTGCGTACCAGCACGTGCACTCGGTTCCAGAGCCGCTGAAGACGTTGAACCAGTTCGTGCCGCTCGAATTCGAGGCCGTCGTCGCCAAGTGCATGGCCAAGTCTGCGGACAAGCGCTACCAGTCGGGGCAGGCGCTCATCGACGACCTTCGTCGCGTCGAAGAGGGTGCGGACGTCCAGGCGCTCAGCGGACTGCGCGCCCAGTCGGCGACCGACGCCTCCCCGACAACACAGGCAATCCCGACGGTGCCACCAGTTCCGTCGGCTTCACCAACGGACGAACTCGAAGTCATCGAGACTTCCGCCCGCGCGACCGCGCGCTACGTGTTCGGTTCTGCGATTGGCTTCGTCGTGGTGCTCGCGATCATCGTCATCGGAGTGCGCGCCATGACTGGATCTGGCGGCATGGTCGACGTCCCAGACACGATCGGTCTGCCCTTCGAGCAAGCCGAGCAGGTGATCATCGATGCCGGTCTCACACCCGTCGGCAACCCGCAGCCAACGACCGACGTCGAACCTGGAATCGTTTATGCACAAGAACCGGCCGCAGTGACACGAGTGGAGACCGGCTCACGAATCCTGATCACCTACCAACCCACCGAGACCGTCACCGTTCCTGCGATCCAAGGCATGCTCGTAGCAGACGCGACCAAACTCCTCGACTCGCTCGACCTCGTCCTCACGATCACCGAGACTCGCGAGGATCCGACGATTCCGGCAAACCAGATCATCAGCCAAACACCGGCGGCGAACACGGTGGTCGCGGGCGGCAGTGAGATCAGCGTCGTCGTCTCGAGCGGCTCTGCCGCATTGACGATTCCGAACGTCCAGGGCCAGGCCGGAGACGCTGCGGCGCAGTTGCTCGCTGCCGAACCTTACGTATTCGTGGTCACCGTAGTTGAGGAGTTGAGCACGACCGTCGACCAAGGTCGCGTCACCCGCACCGAACCGGTGATCGGGTCGGCGATTCCACGCGGTTCGACGATCACCGTATACGTCTCTGGTGCCTCGACAAAGGTTGTGGTCCCGTCGGTCGAAGGACTCACCGAGTCAGAGGCGCGCACCGCACTCAACACCGCCGGTTTGATCTGGGAGATCAAGTATCAGAACGTTCCCGGGGGCGACGCAAATGACGGTCGAGTCATCTCGCAAAGCCGACAACCAGACGATCTTGTCGAACCCGGTTCGCGGGTGACGCTGGTGGTCGGCAAAGTACCGTCGGGCTAACGAACTCGCGATTCAGTTCGCACAAGAAAGTTCTTCACAAGATCGTGTCCGTGCTGCGTGAGCACGCTCTCGGGATGGAACTGCACTCCTTCGACGTCGAACTCGCGATGACGCATGCCCATGATCATTCCGTCACTCGTCGAGGCAGTGACTTCGAGCGACGACGGCAGCGACTCCCGTTCGACGACGAGGCTGTGATATCGCGTTGCTGCGAGCGGACTGTCGAGACCTGCAAACACACCGAGGCCGCCGTGAGTGATCATCGACGTCTTGCCGTGGACGAGCTCTGGCGCGCGCACCACCTTGCCGCCAAACACGTGTCCAATCGCCTGATGTCCGAGACACACGCCGAACACCGGGGTCTTGCCGGCAAATGCAGTGATCGCCGCACAGAGGATGCCTGCGTCCTCCGGTCGGCCGGGCCCTGGTGAGAGCAACACGCCATCGGGATTCAGCGCGACGGCGTCTTCCACGGTGAGTTCGTCGTTGCGCGCGACGATCGGCTCTGCTCCAAGTTCGCCGAGGTATTGGACCAGGTTGTAGACGAACGAGTCGTAATTGTCGATGACGAGGATCCGTGCCACCCATGTATCCTGCCCGTTTCGCGGTCGCGAAGAAACCTGATTTCGCACCTACACTGGATGGTGCATGGCACAGCGCAAGCGACGCACCGGCGGTCGAACCACCCCGAAGGGCACCAAGCCGGGTCACCTGCATGAAACCCATCGCCTCGACCACGCAGATCCCAAGTCGATGCACGGCACGACGGTCGCCGACGCGTCGTCTCGCTATACGCCCCCCGTGTCTCGCGGAGTGAAGGTCAGCCCGCCATGGGTTCCGGTGTTGATGTTCAGCCTGCTCGGAGTCGGCGCGGTCGTCATCTTGTTCTATTACCTGGGCTTCGTCCCCGGTGGTCGCAACAACTGGTATCTCTTCGCTGGATTGGCGTCGGTCCTCGGCGGTCTCTACACCGCCACGAAGTACCACTGACCCAGGTTCGTTCACTCGATCGGGGCGACGAGCTCCATGTCTTCGAGGCAATGCTTCGGTGGTGGTGGGTCCTGATCGGGTGCCATCACCATTCGTAGTTCGACTCCGCACACCCCGCAGCGATACCGAACGTTGATGCGCCTCATCTCACCAGGCGGCGGTGGTGGGGGCAGGGGTGACGTCATGCTCGAAAGCATGCCGATACCGACGCGCCAAATCAGAACGAACAGCACCGCCCCGACGAGGAACCAGACAATGGTTCCGAACATGAAGAGCGTGCCGACTAGAGACGTTCGATGATGGTGGCGTTGGCCATGCCACCACCTTCGCACATCGTCTGCAAGCCGTAACGGCCACCGGTGCGCTCGAGTTCGTTGAGCAGCGTCGTCATGAGGCGTGTTCCCGATGCGCCGAGCGGGTGACCGAGGGCGATCGCGCCACCGTTCACGTTCACCTTGTCCATGTCCGGGTGGAGTTCCTTTTCCCACGCGAGTACGACTGATGCAAAGGCCTCGTTGATCTCCACCAGATCGATGTCATCCATGGTGAGACCCGCACGCTCAAGAACCTTCTTCGTCGCCGGGATCGGTGCGGTGAGCATGAACCGTGGATCTTCTGCCGCCATCGCGAAGTTGACGAACCGGGCACGCGGCTTGAGACCGAGCTTCTTGGCCATCTCTTCGCTCATGATCAACACGGCGGTCGCGCCATCGGTGATCTGCGAGGAGTTGCCGGCGGTCACGCGACCACCCTCCTCAACGGGCTTGAACGATGGCTTGAGCGAAGCGAGCTTTTCCATGCTGGTTTCGCGGAGCCCCTCGTCAGTCGTCATCATGTTGCCCTCGGCATCGAGTACCGGGACGATTTCGTTCTGGAAACGACCCTCACGAGTTGCGCGCTGGGCGAACTCCTGCGAACGAACGCCGAAAGCGTCCAAGTCTTCTCGCGAGATGTTCCATTTGTCGGCAATCAACTCCGCAGAAATACCCTGGCCGACAAGTCCGCCCTCCGGTGCATAGCGGGTCTGTACTCGCGGACCGAACGGAAATCCATAGTTACGGTCACTGACCGACGAGCCCATCGGCACACGCGACATCACCTCGACGCCACCGGCAACGACGATGTCGTAGGCGCCGGCGATGACACCTTGGGCCGCGAAATGCGCAGCCTGCTGGCTGGAACCACATTGGCGGTCAACGGTCGTTCCTGGAACAGTGTCGGGCCAACCCGCAGCAAGGACGGCGTTGCGTGCGACGTTGAGTGCCTGCTCACCGACCTGCATGACGCAACCCATGACGACGTCGTCAATGCGGGCGGGATCCACTCCCTTGCGCTCGACGAGTGAGTTCATGACCTCGGCGGCAAGGTCGACCGGGTGCCAGTTCTTGAGGCGACCGTTCCTCTTGCCCAACGGACTGCGGACTGCATCGACGATGACTGCGGTGGTCATGGTGACTACCCCTTTCGTGGTGGTGGAGACGATGGGAATCGAACCCACGACCCCCTGCTTGCAAAGCAGGTGCTCTAGCCAGCTGAGCTACGTCCCCGTATGGCGAGCCTCAGGCTATCTGCTGGACCAAGACCTCGGAAAAGCGGAACGGTGCGGAAAAGTCATGGGGGTAGCCTTCGGAGCATGGTTGGCGAGTTGATGTATGCATTCCGCGTGATGCGCCTTCCCCTGTTGGATGCGGGTGGGGCGGCAATCGGCAAGATCGACGACATCGTCGTCGCGCCCGGTCGCGCCACCGATGCCCCTCGGGTGTTGGGTTTCGTCGTCTCCAGCCAGCGCCGCCGCATCTTCGTCAGCACGTCTCGCATCGCCTCCGTGGACAACGAAGGTGTCCGCCTGAAGTCCTGGGACGTCGACCTGAACCCCTTCCACCCCCGTCCGGGCGAGCGACTGATCGGCAAGGACGTGCTCGACAAGCGAATCGGGGACGAGGTGGTGAGCGATGTCGCCCTTGGCCTGTCCACCGGCAAGACCGCGGGTTGGCACGTGAGCAAGGTTCGCCTTGCCAAGCGAGGACTCCTCAACCCACGTGCGAGTTACCGCTTGGTCGAGTGGGACCACATTCCCTCGCTCTTTGCACCACAGACACCGATCGATGCCGAAGCTGCACGCCTTCGCGACATGCACCCGAGCGACGTGGCCGCAGTCGTGCGCGCACTTCCACTCGAACAGCGCCGTCTCCTGGCTGCGGCGATGGACGACGAGCGTCTCGCCGACGTGCTCGAAGAGCTTCCTGAAGACGAACAGCTGCGACTGATCGAGGGTCTGGACATGGACCGCCTCACGAACGTCTTCGAGGAGATGGAGTTCGACGACCTCGCCGACCTCCTCGTCCAAATGCCGGGTGAACAGCGCAGTCGCGTGCTCGAAGCAATGGACGACGAGGACGCAGAGACCATGCGCCAGTTGTTGTCGCACGCCGAAGGCACCGCTGGATCGCTCATGACCCCGGACATCATCGTGATGTCACCCGATTCGACCGTTGCCGACGCGCTCGCCCGCATTCGCGAACCCGAGATCCTCGTGTCGATCGCCGCGCAGGTCTTCGTCGCGCATGCCCCGCACTACCCACCAACCGGTACGTATCTCGGTGTCGTGCACTTCCAACGCCTGCTCCGCGAGTCACCCCAGATGACACTCAGCCAATGCGTCGAGATGGAGCCAACGATTCCACCGACCATGACCGAGCGTGACGTCGCCGAACGACTTGCGTCATACAACTTGCTTGCCGTCGCCGTCTGCGACCAAAACAACCGACTCCTCGGCGCAATCACCGTCGACGACGTTCTCGACCGCACGCTGCCGGCCAACTGGCGCCGTCACCCAAGTTCGGCGGTGGTGTCATGAGAAAAGGTCAGAACCTCGCACGTCCCCGCAGCACACAACCTCTCGGCGTCCACTACGACCCCGAGGCGTTCGGTCGCTTCTCGGAGACCATCGCCCGTTACCTCGGCACCGCACGATTCCTCATCGTGCAGACCGCGATCGTGATCCTCTGGATCATCATCAACATCGCCTCCGTCGCACTGCGTTGGGACCCATACCCGTTCATTTTGTTGAACCTGATGTTCTCTGTGCAGGCCGCCTATGCCGCGCCGTTGATCCTCCTCGCCCAGAACCGTCAAGAAGAACGCGACCGACGACAGGCCGAATATGACAGAGCAGTTGCTGCGAGCACCCAGGCGAACGCGGAGTTCCTTGCCCGCGAACTCGCGAGCGTCAGGTTGTCGCTGTCGAACGTCGTGACCGTGGACGAATTGCGCGATCAGTTGGAGGACATCGTGCGACGCCTCAACGAATCGAAGTAGACGTCGTCCAGTCGACAGCCATTCGCAAAGCCGTCGCATAACGATCGGGGACGCCCCACATTGCCAAGTGGTCGCCATCGAGCGGAACGACGTGCGCAGACGTTGCGGACGCCAATTGGTGTTGCTTTCGAGGTGGAACAAGGACATCCGACGTCGTCACGACGCAGGCAACCGGAACGTCGACTTGTCCCGCCCAGTCCACTGCGCTGTAGATCGACAGGGCGCGGCCAGCCTCCCGCATCACCCATGAATCGTTGCGCCGGATCTCACTCACGATCCACGACACGTGCCGATGCATCGCGGAGTTACGTGGAATCGCACGATGCACGACTCGCTCGATAATGCGTGGTGTCGACAGCATCCTGATGAGCGGTGAAATCACTCGTGAGGTCTTCCACCGTCGCCGTTCCGCCTTCGTTCCGTTCCACTCGAGGGCGGTCGCGCACAGCACGATTGACCGAACGAGGGCGCGGTGCCGCTTCCAGAGCAGCATCGAAATCGGTCCCCCCATCGAATAGCCGACGGCCGTGACGTCGGCAATGCCGAGTTCGCGCACGATCGCCGCAACGTCGTCTGCACAGTCCTCAAGGGTGAACTTTTCGGCTGGACGAAGTCCGCGGCCGTGCCCTCGATGATCGACTACGACGAATGAATACTTTTCCGCAAGTTGTTCATATGCGGAAAAGAAGTTGATGTCACCAGTTCCCGTCCACCCATGCAACAACACCAACGTCGTTGCACCCGGGTTTGGATGAGAGAAGCGCCGAACAAAAAATTCGCCTCGACCGGGAACCGACACCAATTCTGCTGGTGGAAGCCATGGGAGATCATGGTGCGAGTGGCGGCGTTTCACGAACACCGTCCACACACGCCGATGACGTCAAGTTGGTGATGGCGGAAGGTGAAGCCTTCCTTTCGCGCGATCTTCGACAATTGTCGATCAAGACCACTTTCGATCGATTCCGGAACGACGATGTCACGCACCGTTCCACACGTCGCACACACCATATGGTGATGGTGTTCGGACAACTCCTCCGACAGCTCGAAGATCGCCGAGCCATTGTTGGTCATAATCCGTGACACCACGTGGCATTCCTCGAGGATGACGAGGTTGCGATACAGCGAACTCAGGGCGACACCTTTGACCGAGCGTTGAAGATCGGCGATCGTCACTGGGTCAGGCGCAGAACCGAGGACGTCCACGAGCTGACGGCGTAATGCGGTGTATCGCTGAGTACGAGCCTTCAGCATCGATCCAACACGGTCATGGACGTCCGTTCCGACGACGTGACGAGAGCGAGACACGAGGAAAATCTACTGGTACAGATGTCCGCGGACGCCTAGTTGCCGACGAACTCGTGCAAATGAATGCCGGCTTGTTGTACGTGCTTCAGGATTTCGCCGTTCGGGATAGCCGATGAGCCCAAGGTGACGACACCACGCGTCGTCATAATGCCCGCTGCGATCAGATGTGTGGTCGAACCTGCAACCACGCCAGCAATTTGGGCCACTCGTTCGGCCACCCCGAGGATCTCAACCACCCGAGATCCCGATCGCCATCCGCGCACCTCGACTCGAACGCTTCCCATCCCGCCCTCTGCATGGGGTGGAGCCATCATTGGCAGACGCGACGTGAATCGATCGCGACGGGTTGCCGACATCCGCGCAGTGATCCTCTGCAAATAGGGCATTGCGTGCTTCAACAACAGCGGGTCGGCCATTTCAGCGCGGTAACAGTCATATGCCCCCACTGGCTCAGGGAACCAACAGAGTTCACGCCCGCTTCCTGCCGGCCGACGAAGCCAGTCGTCGTCGTGCCAGCCGATGGACTGACCCGAGAGTGCGTCGTGATGCTGGTGTGCGCAGTCTGGTCCACCGGTCCCGTGCAGTGCGACATGCACTTCATCGATGGAATCGAAATGATCACATGCGTGGCTGACGAGCAACGCACTCAGACCTGGGGATGCTGCGGCTCCGACAACGAGAGTCGCCTCCCGCGCGATTGCCACATCGTTCAAATCCAAAAGCGACATGGTGTCGCCGACATCGTCTGAGATGGACACCACGTGTACACCTCGTTCGATCAAGGAAAGAGCGAGGGTGGCATGCGGTCTTGCGCATGCCAAAACGACGATGTCGCAGTGTGACATCTCGGCTATGTCGACGACATGAATGATTTGAAGTGGCGTTCGATACAGCGATGCAAGTTGTTGTGCCTTGGGAAGACTTGTGTCTGTCACCGCCAAGTTGTCATATCCGAGGGAGAAAAGATGTGCGACGACTCGTGATCCCGTGACGCCAGCACCAACGACGCCAATGCGTGTCGACGCTTTCACGACAGTCGCCAGGCGTGACGCCTACTCACTGATGGGAGGATTGACTTGTCGCCAGCCGCCTCTGCGAGTCGAGATCTCGGACTTGCCCTTCACGCGCAACACGGCAGCAGCGATGCCAGCAATTCCAAGCACCATAAACACCCTGCGCAGAAAATTCACCGAAATAACCTCCGTGGGGCTAACAAGAATCGAACTTGTGACCTCATCCTTATCAGGGATGCGCTCTAACCAACTGAGCTATAGCCCCGAATTGCTCGGGGCGAAAAGCCTAACGGCGCTTTTTGTCAGCCTCAACCGACGTGGCCGAAACCTCTTCTTCCAGCACGGTGATCCGTACGCCGCCAACGAGGTCGGTGATGAGATTGAAGACCACGGCACCGAGCACCCAAATGATCGTGCCGAGTGCGGCCAGAAATAGTCCGAGGAACATCACGTTCACGAACAATTGTCGACCGTCGAACACGAAGGTTTCCCACCCGAAGCTCTCAAGAAACGACTCAATATTGTCGATCGTTCCTGTTGCAGATGCGACGCTCCACAGCAGGGTGAGTGCGACGAGAGCGGTTACGTACAGCACGAGGTGCAATACTGCGGCGACCTTGAGGGTCGTGATTGGATCGATCTCGCGCACCACACGAGACACGCGTCGGACACGGGGCGATGATGCCATCAATCGTCCAGTGTAGGGCTGAGGAGTTGAGCACAGGAGACCTTACCGACCCCGCTTCTCCTCACTTCGACGCAGAGAGTGTTCGGATTGGACTCGTGTGAGTACGTCTCGATGAGCATCGAATCGTTGGTGTGTGCAACAGCACGGGCGTGTGACGGATCGACGAGATGTGCAAGCACCGTTGCGTCCGCCGCGATGCGTGCGTGAACATGTCGTGTGACGGTTCGTGCGTGTTCGACAATGCTCACGGTCGCAAGGAGCGCAACGGCAGTCCAGACGAGGACCCCGAAGGAAATTGAACCGTGTTCGGTCTGTGTGCTCAGACGTCGTCGGTGGCCAGGATGAGTGCCGCAGAGGCAACCGTCTGGCCTGCATCGAGGCTCATGATGCGAACGCCAGTTGCCGCTCGCCCTTGGCTGGAGACCTCTTTGGCCGCCGTGCGAATGGTGGTGCCGCCTGACGACACAACCACGATCTCGTCGTCGATGCCCGCCATGAACGCAGCAACGACCCTGCCCTTCTTGCCGGTGAGCTTGATGCCGATCATGCCCATGCCACCGCGACCCTTGCGGGCGAAGTTCGTGAGTTGCGTGCGCTTGCCGTAACCCGACTCAGTGATCATGAGGATCGACGAATCGTTCTTGGCGACGTCCACAGAGACAACTTCGTCAGCGGCGCGCACCTTCATGCCGCGCACACCGGCGGCGGCTCGACCCATCGGTCGGACGGTCTTTTCGGAGAAGCGAATGGTCTGACCGTTCGCCGTCACCATGAACACGTCGTCGGAACCCGAGGTCTCGATGACGCGCACAAGTTCGTCCTTGGGGCGCAACTTGAGTGCAATGAGCCCGTCGCGTCGACTGGAGTCATATTCGTTGAACGCGGTCTTTTTCACCTGACCCTGCTTGGTTGCAAAGAACAGGAAGCGTTCGCCGGGGAACTCGCGGGTGTCGATGATCGCCTGGATCGTCTCACCCTGGTGGAGTGGCAAGAGGTTGACGATCGGAATGCCCTTGGCGGTGCGCTCACGCTCGGGAATCTCCAACGATCGCAGGCGATAGACGCGACCACGATTGGAGAAGAACAGCAAGTATGAGTGCGAGGTCGTGAAGATCACGTGACGCACGATGTCATCAGCCTTCAAGCGCGCACCGCTCACGCCGCGACCACCGCGACCCTGGGTCCGGAACGAATCGGCGCTAACGGCCTTGATGTACTGCGCCTCGGTCATCACGACGACGAGTTCCTTGTTGTCGACGAGATCCTCAACGCTCATCTCGCCGACGTCGGCGGTGATCTGGCAGACGCGGGGCGTGGCGAAGGTGTCGCGAATAGCGGAGAGTTCGGTCGAGATCACCGCGCGCAACTTCTTGTCGCTGTTGAGAATGGACTCGAGTTCCTTGATCCGCTCCTTCACGTCCTTCTGCTCGGTTTCGAGGTCGATGCGTGAGAGTCGGGTGAGTTGGCGCAACTGCATGTCCAGGATGTCGATCGCCTGACGCTCGGAGAAGCCGAACTTCTTGCCCATCAACGCTTCCTTGGCCGCTGCCGCATCCTCGCTTGCGCGGATCAACTTGATGATCTCGTCGATCACGTTCAGGGCCTTGAGTCGACCCTCGAGGATGTGGTTGCGATCCTTGGCTCGCTGCAGGCGGAACTTCGAGCGTCGCGTGATGACGTCGATCTGATGGTCGACATAACCAGAGATGGCGTCCTTCAGGTTCAGTGTGCGGGGCACGCCATTGACGAGGGCCACCATGTTCACCGGGAAGCTCGTCTGCAACTGCGTGAGCTTGAACAAGTTGTTCATCACGACGTTCGAGTTGGCATCGCGCTTAAGCGTGATGATCAGGTTCGTCGTGCCACCCGAGGAGTTGTCGTTGACATCGGCGATGCCGTCCAAGTCCCCGCCGTCGACGAGTTCCTGGATGCGCGCAGCGATCGCCGAGCAGCTCGCCTGGTACGGGAGTTCGGTGACGACGATGCGCATCTGACCGCGCTGGCCCTCTTCGATCGCGACCTTGGCGCGCATCTTGATGCTGCCGCGACCGGTCTTGTAGGCGTCCTTGATGCCCTCGCGACCGAGGATGAGACCACCGGTCGGAAAGTCGGGGCCTTTCACGAACTTCATCAGATCTGCGGGTGACGCATCCGGGTTTTCGATCAGATGCAGCGTCGCATCCACGACCTCTCCCAGGTTGTGTGGCGGAATGCTGGTCGCCATGCCCACGGCGATTCCTTGGCTGCCGTTGACGAGCAGGTTCGGGAACCGGCTCGGCAGCACGATTGGTTCTTCGGCCGTGCCGTCGTAGGTCGGAATGAGATCGACGGTGTCTTCGTCGATGTCGGCGAGCAACTGCATCGCGAGTGGGTGCAATCGTGACTCGGTGTAGCGGCTGGCGGCCGGACCAAAGTCGGGAGAGCCGTAGTTGCCGTGGAAGTCGATGAGTGGGTGACGCAGCGAGAACGGTTGGGCCATGCGCACGAGTGCGTCGTAGATCGCGCCGTCACCATGCGGGTGGTAGCGGGCCATCGTGTCACCCGTGACACGAGCGCACTTGACGAACGGTCGATCGGGACGGAATCCCTGCTGGTCCATGTCCCAGATGATGCGGCGGTGTACGGGCTTCAATCCGTCGCGGACGTCGGGCAACGCGCGCGACATGATGACCGACATCGCATAGTCGAGGAACGACCGTTCCATCTCGTCTTGCAACTGCACCGGTTGAATCGCGTCCGGGTTTGCAAACAGGTTGTCCTGGCCCACGGGTGGCTTCACCGGTGGTGTGGTGCTCGATGCGGCTTTGCGGGCCACGGGCTTCTTTGCCGCCGCCTTTTTCGCTGGTTTCTTGCTTGCCATGGTCGTTCCTGTTCCCGGGCCTAGAAGTCGAGGTTGCGCACGTCGCGCGCGTTGGTCTGGATGAATTGCTTGCGGCTCTCCACGTCGTCACCCATCAGCACGCTCATGATGTCCTCGGCGAGGGCCGCCTCGTCGACGGTGACCTGGAGCAGGGTGCGCGAGTCGGCGTGCATCGTGGTGCTGCGCAACTCCTGCCAGTCCATCTCGCCGAGTCCCTTCAGGCGCTGGAACTCTTTCTTGTGGTTCGGATGCTCCTTCAGGAACTGTTCCTTGGCGGCGTCGTCTTTGAGGTAGATCTTTTCCTTGCCGATCTCGGTTGAATACAGCGGCGGCTGGGCGATGTAGATGTACCCCGCCTCGACCATCGGCTTCATCTGGCGATAGAAGAACGTGAGGAGCAGGGTTCGAATGTGGCTTCCGTCGACGTCGGCGTCCGCCAGGATCACGATCTTGTGGTAGCGCGCCTTGGTTGCGTCGAATTCGTCGTTGCCGATGCCGCCGCCGATCGCGGTGATCAACGTCTGGATCTCGTTGTTCTTCAACATCTTGTCGAGTCGCGCTCGCTCGACGTTCAAGATCTTGCCGCGGATCGGCAAGATGGCCTGCGTGCGCGGATCGCGTGCGTCGACTGCGGTGCCACCGGCGGAGTCGCCTTCGACGATGAACAACTCGGCCTCTGCGGGATCGGTGCTCGTGCAGTCCTTCAACTTGTCGGGCATGCCCGCACCGGCAAGGGCAGTCTTGCGGCGCACCGCGTTGCGTGCGTTCTTCGCGGCGATGCGTGCTTGTGCAGCGGCGACCGCCTTCTTCACGATGCGATTCGCCTCGGTCGGGTTTTCCTGCATCCATTCCTCGAGTTGTGCGTTCGTCTCCTTCTGCACGAACGAACGGATCGAGACGTTGCCGAGCTTTGCCTTGGTTTGGCCCTCGAACTGTGGTTCGCGCAACTTCACCGCGACGATCGCGGTGATGCCTTCGCGGATGTCCTCGCCGAGGAGGTTGTCGTCTTTTTCCTTCAGTGCACCGGAGGCACGGGCGTACTTGTTGACCACCGAGGTGAGGGCGGTCTTGAAGCCCTCAACATGCATGCCGCCTTCGACGGTCGAGATGCCGTTGGCATAGCCGTAGATGCCTTCGTAGTACCCGGTGTTCCACTGGAGGGCGATGTCCAGTGTTTGGTCGCTCTCGGAGGCCTCGTAGTGGGCGACCTTGGTGAAGAGTGCCTCGCGGGAAGCATTCAGGTGCTTCACGAAGTCGACGATGCCGCCCTTGTATTGGTACGTGATCTTCTGTTTCTTGTCGCCGCGCTCATCGACGAACACGACTTCGAGATCCTTGTTCAAGAACGCCATCGTCTGCAGACGCTCGGTGACCGTTCGCGCGACGAACTCGACGCCCTCTGCTGCAAAGATCGTCGGGTCGGGCCAGAACGTGATCGTCGTGCCGGTCACCGACTTGTTCGGTGAGGCACCGACCTTGGCGAGTTTGCCTTTCGGTTTTCCGCCGTCGACGAACTCTTGGCGATAGCGCACACCACCGCGATCGACTTCGGCGATCACGCGCTTGGACAACGCGTTGACGACGCTCACGCCCACGCCGTGCAATCCACCGGACACCTTGTAGCCGTCACCGCCGAACTTTCCGCCGGCATGCAGGACGGTGAGCACCACTTCAAGCGCGCTTTTGCCCTTGTGTGGCCCGCTCGGATATGGGTCGACGGGGATGCCGCGGCCGTTGTCGCTGACCGAACACGCGCCGTCGTCGTGCAGGGTGATAACGATCTTCGTGCAGTAGCCCGCCATTGCCTCGTCGACGGAGTTGTCCACCACTTCCCAGATGAGGTGGTGCAACCCGGCGAGGCCGGTCGAGCCGATGTACATGCCCGGGCGCTTGCGCACCGGGTCGAGGCCTTCGAGGACCTGAATATCTTTTGCGCCGTATGTTGCGGAGCCCGCAGTCGCTGATTTGGAGGATTTTGTTGCCGCCATCACACACCTGATCCCGACCTCGCCGAAGGGGCGGCGAGGGTCTCAGAAAACGTCATAAACAACACGTCAAAGTCTACCAATTAGCGCTTCTTGGACGGGCGTTTTACGTGTACTTCGATGCCCGACACGGTGGTCGGAGTGGTCTCGTTGATCATCTTCACGATGTGTGCTTCGAGGAACCGAATTTGCGTCGCCCACGACGGATCGTCGACGTCCACGTGCAGGGTGCCGCCCTCGAGACGAAGCGGTGTGACGTGTGCACTCACCTGGGGACCGACGATTGCGTCCCAGGACGCAAACACGCTCGAGGTCGCCTCGACCGGCTCGCTGCCGAGTCGGGCGAGGAGCGAGTTGAGCGACTCAGTCAGTCGACGTGAGGTGTCCGGGCCGGCGTCGTCGAAGAAGTCACTCATCGCCCGTCACCATCGACCACCGCTCCCCCATGGATGTGCACGATACGGTCCGGGTGGGCCGCGGTGGGTAACACGCCCGCCGTCGTGATCAACACCTGGCCCTCGGGAAAGTGGCCGAGAAGTGCCGCCGCGCGCTGCGGGTCGAGCTCGGACAACACGTCGTCGAGGATCAACACGGGCGGACCCGCCGTCACCTCGGTGACGAGACGATGCACGGCGAGACGAAGTGCCAACGCGAGCGTGCGCTGCTCACCCTGTGATGCATGTGTGCGGGCGGGCAGACCGTTGAGCGTCATCTCGACGTCGTCACGATGTGGCCCGACGGTGCTCGTGCCGCGACGAACGTCGTCGTGTCGATGCGCGGCGAGTGATGCGGCCAGTCCATCCCGACGCCACTGCGGGTCGTACGACAACTCGAGTGGCGTGTTGCGTTCGGCGAGGTCTTCGTATGCGCGTTGCACGAGTGGTTGGATCGTTGCCACCATCTGCGCGCGTTCGTTACCGAGTGCGGTGCCGCACTCGACGAAACGTTCGTCCCATACGTCGAGCGTCGTCTCGATGTCCGCAGTCAGGCGACCACCGGCCTGCTTGAGTAGAGCATTGCGTTGGCGCAACACGCGGTCGACTTCGCCACACAGCTGATCGAGTTTCGGCGACACTGCCACGAGCGCATCGTCGAGGAACGTCCTGCGCACCTCCGGAGATTCCTTCACGAGACCGAGGTCTTCCGGTGAAAACACCGTCGTGCGCACGACCCCGAGCAGGTCGCGGGACTTGGTCAGCCGCTGTCTGTTGACCTGAGCCTTGTTTCGCCCGACCCGGGACAGCTCCGCTTCGACGAGGATCTCGCGGCCATCGGGATGGATGATGGTGGCGCGCACGATGGCTGCGTCTGCACCGGTGCGGATCATCGCTTCGGTCGGTACGCCACGGAAACTCTTCAGTGTCGCGAGATACGACAGCGCCTCGGTGAGGCTGGTCTTGCCTTGCCCGTTGGCGCCGATGATCGCCGTCACGCCCTCGGCGAGATCCAACTCCAGTCGCGCGTAGTTGCGAAAGTCGGTGAGCTCGAGTCGGCTGACGAACACGACTCGTCGTCAGTTGTTGAGTCGCTGCGGCATGACGAGGTAGAGGTAGTCCTCTGCGCCGACGCCACGAAGAACCGCCGGCTTGATCGGATCACTCGTCTCGATCGTGATTTCGTCGCCGACGACGGCTTCGACGCCCGCGGCGAGATACTCCGGGTTGAACCCGACGGTCATCTCCGAACCCGACAGCGTCGCGTCGATCTCTTCGACCGTGTTGCCGAGGTCCTGGGTCATCACGACGAGACGCAGCGACTGCTGCCCCATCTCGAGTCGCACCGGCGTCGTCTCGCGGGCGAGGATGCGACAGCGACGAATCGCCTCCATCAATTGCTCGCGCGACGTCGTCAACGTGTTCGGGTAGCTCGCCTGGATGAGTTGGCGGTAATTGGGGAATTCGATCTGCAACAAGTTCGTCGTGAGCGTGACGTTGCCGATCGTGAAGGTTGCCTTGTCGGAACCGAAAAAGATCGTTGCCTCATCGGCGTTCGACAGGAGTCGCTGCAGCTCTCCGAGTGCGCGGCTCGGGAGCACCACGCGTTGGCCGTGGCCGAGCACGTTGGTCACAGCCAAGTCGCGCACGGCGAGGCGGTAGGAGTCGGTCGCGACCAGGCGGAGGCCTTCTGGTTCTGCGGCCATCAACACGCCCGTGAGGGCGAGGCGCTGCATGTCCGTGCTCGCAGCACGGACCACCTGGCGCAAGGCATCGGCGAGGAGAGGAGCAGAAATGGTCACCGGTGGTGCTGATGCGAGGGTGACGTTCGGGAAGTCGGTGGCGGCGAAGGTCGACACGGTGGTTTGGAAGCGACCGGAGGTGACAACTGCCTCGTCATTCTGAGTCTCGATCGTCACCTTGCCCTCCGGTGTGGATCGCACGATGTCGCTCAACAACTTGGCGCTCGCCACGACGACACCGTCGCCTTGGCCGCCGACGGTAAGGACGAACTGCACGGACAAGTCATTGTCAGTGCAGGTGATGGTGAGTTCGTCGCCTGTGAGCGACAGGCGAACGCCGGACAACGCGGGCATCGCGTTGTTGCGCGTCGATGCGACACGGGCACATGCGCCGAGGGCCTCCGCCAGGACTTCTCGCTCAACTCGGAACTTCATGGGAACCACTTCCTTGGTTGTTCATTGTTGTGTGTGGATGGATATGTAAAAAGGTAGTAACGGTAATAAGTGCTGTGGATTGTGGGTAACTCACTCGATCCCTTGGTGATCAACGAACTTCACGCTCACACCACGTCGACGACTCGACACATCTTGCAGACGTGTAGTTCTTGCATCTGGGTGTAACTCGTGGTTATCCACCGGTGTTGCAGGTCTCGTCCACATCGTTGTCCACCGCCTACGACGTCTTGAACTTCTGGACGAGTTCGGTGACCTGGTCGAAGACCTGCTTGCGCTCCTTCATCATTCGCTGGGTTTTGTCGACGGCGTGGATGACGGTCGTGTGATCGCGACCACCGAACAACCTGGCGATTGCCGGGTAGCTCAGGTCGGTGAGTTCACGGAACACGTACATCGCGGTCTGGCGGGCCGCCACGAGTGGACGCTGGCGGCTCTTGCCACGCAGGGCCTCGACGTCGAAGCCGAGGTGCTCGGCGATCTCGGCCAAGAGCTGTTCGTCGGTGCGGGGCTTGGGGGCCGACCTGGACAGCAGGTCGGTGAGCAACTGTTCGGCCAACGCCACGTCGACCTGCGTCTTGTTCAGGCTGGCGTAGGCGGCGACGCGGATGAGGGCACCTTCGAGCTCACGAATGTTGGTCGTGACCTTGCTCGCGATGAACTCGAGTACGTCGTGTGACACCGAGGTGCGTTCGCGCTCGGCCTTGTTGCGCAAGATGGCGAGGCGGGTCTCCATGTCCGGCGGCTGGATGTCGGTGATCAGACCCCAACGGAATCGACCACGGAGGCGGTCTTCGAGGGTTGGGATCGCGTCCGGCATGCGGTCGGACGAGATCACGATCTGCTTGTTCGCCCCGTGGAGTGAGTTGAAGGTGTGGAAGAACTCCTCCTGCAACCCTTCCTTGCCCTCCATGAACTGGATGTCGTCGATCAACAGGACGTCGACCTCGCGGTAGCGGCGCTTGAAGGCTGCGATCGTGTTGCTACGAATGCCGTCCACGTATTCGTTCAAGAACGTCTCGGTGGAGACGTACCGCACCTCGTAATGCGCGTAGTTCTGGTGCACGTAGTAGCCGATGGCGTGCAACAGGTGGGTCTTGCCGAGTCCGGCGGAACCGTAGATGAACAACGGGTTGTACGAGCGACCCGGCGTCTCTGCCACGCGCTGGGCGGCGGCGAGTGCGAACTGGTTGCTGGTGCCCTTGACGAAGGTCTCGAAGGTGTAGCGGGGGTTCAGGCCGACTGCGGTTCCCTTGCCCGTGCGCGACTTGGACACCGTCGTCTCCGGCTGGCCGACCGTCGGGTTGAGCTGTGCTGGCAATGTCTGAGCCGGGGTGGCGCGCTCGGCGGCGTCGAGATCGGCACTGGACTGTACGTCGACGTGCAGTTCGCGATCGCTTGCACCGACCTCGTCGAGTGCATCGCGCACGAGCGACATGTACCTGGTGAGAATTCGTTCCTTGATGTAGGTGTTCGGCACCTGCAGACGGAGGCTCATCTTGTCGTCGGCGACCGCGACGGCATCGTTGAACGTCGAGAACCAGACGGCCTCGGACACTTGTGCGCGCAACACCTGCGCGGTTGCCTGCCAGACGTCATCATGCGAAGTTGTTGTCACTCCCTGTTCCACAGACACCCCCTTTTCGATATCCACAGCACTATCCACAGGGTGTGGAAGTGCCCCTACGGTGAGGCAGGGAAAGCGAAGGTAGCAGGTTTTCCACAGGCGGAAAAAATGCGCATCGCCCTGTAGAGTGCATACCCTTGCAGTCCGCAGCGGGTCAACCGATTCGTTGCACCATCAGGCCGGCTCGCCAGCCACACGATCGAGGAGGCGTGCGTGAAGCGCACATTCCAACCCAACAACCGTCGCCGTTCCAAGAAGCACGGCTTCCGCAACCGCATGAGCACCCGCGCGGGTCGTGCCGTCCTGAAGTCCCGTCGGGCCAAGGGCCGCCACCGCCTGTCTGCTTGATCGGGCGACTCCAGCTCCGGAGCGACTTCACCCACCTCGCCGAGGGGGGAACATATGTTCGCTCTGGTGGGCTGTGGTGCCGCATGATGCTCGACCCAACCCGATCCCAAGCCCACGTGGGCTATGCCATCGGCCGTTCCTTCGGGAATGCCGTCGCCCGCAACCGGATCCGCCGCCGTCTTCGGGTCCTGATTGCCACGCACGGAGACCGCCTCCAACCGGGGCTGTATCTCATTGGGGCCCAACCATCCGTGGACGGTGTCTCGGCCCACATGTTGGCCACGAGCGTGTCCGACCTCGTTACCCAGATATCTAAACGCTATGAGTGAGACCACCACCACTCAGCGGATGCTTCGGGCGATTGCCTGGTATCAGTCGCTTCGACCCGGCCACCCCTCCCCGTGTCGATTCTTCCCGTCTTGCTCCGAGTACGCCTCGGATGCGATCAGCGTGCATGGTCCATGGAAGGGCCTGTGGTTGGCGATTCGACGGCTCGGTCGATGCCGCCCGTTTGGGCCGTCGGGGTATGACCCGGTTCCCGAACCCGCTGAAGTGACCCATTCGTCCCGTACCGTCATGGATGCCCACGACGCGACCCGTGAAAGTTGTTGACCCCACATGTTTGAACTCGCCGCCCGCCTGATTGCCGCGTTCTACGCCTGGACCCACAGTTATTCCGTCGCGATCGGTCTCGTCGCAATCGTCGTCATGCTTCTCATCACCCCGCTCACCTTGAAGAGCACGAAGGGAATGTTGGAGATGCAGCGGCTGCAGCCGGAGATGCGCAGGCTGCAACAGCAACACAAGGGTGATCGCCAGCAACTGAACGCCGAGATGATGAAGCTCTACCAGGAGCACAAGGTCAACCCACTCGCATCATGTCTGCCGTTGTTGGCACAGATGCCAGTGTTCATCATCATGTTCCGCGCATTGAGCGGACTCGGCAATCGCGTCGACGGGCTGCTTGCACCGAAGTATCTCAACGAGTCATCTGAGTTGTTCCTGTCGTTGAACGGCAAGGCGGAGATGCGCTCGTTTGGTCTCGACTTGTCGATCACCCCACAGGCCGCGGTGCAGGACAACTTCGGCAAGGGACTCATCTACGTCGCCCTCGTTGCCGCACTTGCCGCGCTGTATTTCGTTCAACAGCGCATGGTCGCCTCGCGCACCGTCAGCCCGACGATGTCGGCGACCCAGGCGAAAGTCATGCAATACCTGCCGGTCGCCTTTGCCGTGTTCCAGTTGTTCCTGCCGACGTCACTCGTCGTCTATTACATCGTGCAGGCGATCGTGCGCATCGTGCAGCAGTACTACATCACGAAGCGCTTCTACGGCAACGACGACTCACTCGGTCGTCAGGCGCAAGCGGCCAGCGCGGCGGCGCGTGACATCGCGCAGTCAGAGAAACAGTCGAAGAAGGAAACCCCCAAATCGAACGAACCGTTCCAGAGCAAGCGTGTCACCCCGCGCAAAGGCTCCGAGTCGTCGTCAGTCGCTCGTCGACCGCAGGCACCCGGCAAGAATCGCACCGGATCGCTCGATCGCAAGAAGAAGAAATAGTTCGCATCACACCCAACACGCAGACGTGTTGACGACAGAGAAATGAGACAACCATGGAATGGGTAGAAACGACCGGCGACACCATCGAAGAAGCCAAGAGCGCCGCACTCGATCAGCTCGGCGTCGCGGAAGACGACGCAGAGTTCGAAGTCCTCGAAGAACCCAAGCAGGGGCTCTTTGGTCGCACTCGCGGTGAGGCTCGCGTGCGCGCTCGCGTGCGCCCGACGTCGCCTCGAGCCAAGGCTGAACGCCGCGATCGTGGCCCCAAGCGCGAGAAGCGCCAAGGCGACAACAAGCGCGGTCCGCGCAAGGAACGTCCGGCTGAGCGCGCACCGCGTGCCGAGCGTGAGCCACGAACGAACACCACACCCATCGACCCAACCACGGTGAGTGCTGCGGCGACCACATTTTTGGAAGGCTTGCTGGTCGCAAGCGACATTCGTGGATCGGTCTCCGTTGCCGTGTCCGGGGAGGACATCGACATCAACGTCGATGGCGTCGGCGTCTCGATGTATGTCGGGAGCAAGGGCGCCACGTTGATGGCCCTGCAGGATCTCACCCGCGTTGTCAGCCAGCGCCGTCTCGGTGACCACGAGACCCACCTGCGCGTGGACGTCGCCCAGTATCGCGAGAAGCGGAAAGAAGCCCTCGGTCGATTCGCCGTCAAGGTGGCGACCGATGTCCTGTCGACGGGCCAACCCCGCGTGCTGGAGCCAATGAACTCGGCTGATCGCAAGATCGTCCACGATGCACTCGTGGACATGGAGGGCATTGCCACCCGCTCTCAGGGCCAGGACCCGCACCGCCGTGTGGTGGTTGCGTTGGCCGACGGAGACACCGCATCAGCTGAGTGACCCCGACTACCCTGACGGGTCGTCACCATGTCTGATTTTCGTGCCCATTCTGGGCTTCTCCGCGTCTTCGCCGAGGCACAGCGGGTTGGTGCGCTTGGACCGGTTGCCCCAGCAGACGTGATCACCCACTCCCTCGCTTTCGTCGAGGTCATTCCGGCAGCCGCCCGCACTATGGCTGACCTGGGTACGGGCGCAGGGGTCCCCGGGCTTGTCATCGCCGTCGCACGCCCCGACCTTGAGGTCCTACTTGTCGATCGTCGAGCGAAGCGGATCGACGCACTCCAGCGGGCGATCATCAGCCTGGGTCTCGGATCCAGGGTTCGCGCCATGTGTGGAGACGCAGAATCCCTTGGCCACGGCATCCATCATCGATCGGTCGACGTGGTGACCTGCCGAGGATTTGGCTCCCCGGAGACCACGATTCGCTTGTCGACCCCGTGGGTCGTGGACGGGGGAATCGTCGCCATCAGCGAGCCACCGGAAGACCGCGGGGACCGCTGGGCAGCCATCGATCTCGCCGAGGCCCACACTGGGCCCCCGACCAGGATTGGTCCACTGGCGGTGTTCCACGTGAAACATCCGACTTCTTGACCCCCTAAATGTTCCATGTGGAACATGTCCTTGGGATTTCCCCCTGGTGGAAGGTTCCACGTGGAACATCCACCACCCCGGGAGACCCGAGAAGTAGCGTGGTTGGAATGAACGAGCCTGGATCCCCCTCCAACGGCCCCCGTCCAACACCCCGAATCATCGCCATGGCGAACCAGAAGGGTGGTGTCGGGAAGACCACGACAACCATCAATTTGGGCGCCTGTTTGGCCGAGCAGGGCTATCGGGTGCTGCTTATCGACCTTGACCCGCAGGGCAATGCCAGCACGGGACTCGGTCTCAACACCCGCGACATGGACCGCAGCGTGTATCACGTTCTCCTTGACGAGACCCCACTTGAGGACTGCTTGGAGCCAACCGCGGTGCAGAACCTGTTCGTGGCCCCCTCCAATCTGGACTTGGCAGGAGCAGAGATCGAGCTCGTGCCCGCCATGGGCCGCGAGACCCGTCTCAAGAAGGCCATCGACGCGATCATCGACCAGTTCGACTATGTCTTGATCGACTGTCCCCCATCCCTTGGTTTGCTCACCGTGAACGGCCTGACCGCCGCCCACGAGGTCATCGTGCCAATCCAGTGCCAGTACTACGCCCTTGAGGGTCTCGGCCAGCTCCTTCGCAACGTCGACCTGGTCAGCAAGAACCTCAATCCAGGCCTGGGTGTGAGCACCATCATCTGCACCATGTTCGACACCCGCACCAAGCTCTCGAGTGACGTCGTCAGCGAGGTTCGCGAGCACTTTGGCGACAAGGTGTGCAAGAACGTCATCCCGCACAACGTTCGACTGGCCGAGGCGCCATCGCATGGCAAGCCGATCACCACGTTCGATCCGTCATCGACGGGTGCGAGGGCATATCGCGCAGTTGCATTGGAGGTGAGCGGTGGCGCGCCGGAGCGGACTCGGTAAGGGTCTCGACGCGCTGATCCCGACCGGTTCGGGAACTCAGCCGCCGAGCGGGGGATCATCGACGGGGTTGCGCGACGTCCCGGTCTCATCGGTGAAGCCCAATCCCAATCAGCCACGTGTGCACTTCGACGAAGAGGCGCTCGCCGAACTGACGTCATCTGTTCGAGCGATAGGCGTGCTCCAACCCATCTTGGTTCGTCCGCGCGGTGACGAATACGAATTGATTGCCGGTGAACGACGGTGGCGCGCGGCCACCCGCGCGGGCCTCAGCACCATCCCCGCGATCGTGCGCATCACGGACGACGTGTCGTCGGTTGAACAGGCCCTGGTTGAGAACCTGCATCGCCAGGACCTCACGCCTCTTGAAGAAGCCGCAGCATACAAACAGCTACTTGACGACTTCTCGATGACCCACGAACAAGTTGCGTCCAAGGTGGGCAAGAGTCGTTCGGCGATCACCAACTCGTTGCGGCTCCTTGCCCTTCCTGCGGCCGTCCAGCAATTGCTGGCCGACGGTCGGCTCACCGCCGGACACGCCAAGGCCCTGCTCGGTACACCCGATCGTGCCGTTCAGGAACGCCTTGCGCGTCACGCTGTCGACGAGGCGTGGACCGTACGTGCAGTCGAGGACGCAGTACGTGACGCACTTGGGACGAAGACATCGTCGCAGGGCGGAAAGCCCGGCTCGTCATCGTCGTCGACGGCGTCACGAGGCGCAACGACGACGGCACTTCGACCACCAGGACTACTCGAACTCGAGAACCTGTTGAGCGAACATCTGCAGACGTCAGTCAGTGTGTCGATGGCCGGCAAGCATGGTCGCATCACGATCGACTTTGCCGACCTCGCCGATCTCGAGCGGATCTACCGCGCAATGACCGAGGCAGACCCCGACGACGACTGAGTTGGTCTCACCCTGATGTTGACGGTCAGCGTCAACCTGTGGTTGACCTTACGCACATCGTGGGGACAAAGCTGTGGATAACCCTAGAAGCCAGGCGTGGTAGGGGTTTCCAGCCAGCGAGCGAGCGCCGAGCCGAGGTGGTTACCCAATGCCACCTCATCAGTCACTGACCCGTTGCCGAGGGATCCAAGGTCGACGACCACGGCGGTCATCGTGGTTTCACGGAGAACCGACTGCCGAGCACCGACCACCACGGGTCGAACCAGGAGATGCTCGGCCAGGGCATCGGCCAATGATGTGGCAAGCGACCGCCCCAACTCGGAGACGAAGCGTTCGGTTTCGAAATGGAAGATCGTCGCCGAGTCTGCATCGGACGTGACGACTCCGAGATAGACGCGGGCGTCGAAGGAGTTCGCAGTCATTGCGTGTTGGTGCTCGTCGGTGGTGTCGGTGATCACCACGTCGGTTCCGTGATCGCGAAGGTGGCGGGTGATGGAGCGAACCACGGTGCGCGCAGAACCGAACGAACCGACGACGACGTGGGTCCGGGTCTCCGATCCCGGATCGCGCAGCAGTTCACCTTCGCGGACTGCAACGATTCCCGGCCCCGTACCGGATTGTCCGCTGACGCGTTCGAGGAGTTGCAGGGTCTTGGGGCCACAAATGCCGTCCACGACGAGACCAGAGTTGTGTTGGAAGTCGATCAACGCCCGCACGGTGAGTGGGCCGAAGATGCCGTCAGTCTTGCCGCAGTCGAACCCCAACTTGGCCAACGTCGACTGGAGGTGTTCGACGTCGTCGCCGCGCAGATGCGGGGAGGTGAGATAGAGGAGTCGCGATCCGAGCAACCACGACGACTCGACGAGTAGTTGCCAGGTCGCCTGCGTGCAGACACCATCTGCGGGGAGTCCCCTCGTCGACTGGAATGCGATCACCGCATCGGTCGTGACGTCACAGAAGTACCCGAGCTCGACACCGACGTCGCCGAGCAGACCGAGGGCCTGCAAACGTCGTTGGACGTCACGAACCGCGCTCCCGCGCAGGCCGCGTGTTAGCGGGAAGCCGGAAGAAATTCCGCCAACTCCTGCAACAGCTGACCCTTGCCCTTTGCGCCGACGAGGCGCTTGACGGCCTCACCGTTCTTGAACACGATCAGGGTGGGGATGCTCATCACGTTGAAGCGCATGGCGATGTCGCCGTGGTCGTCGACGTTGAGCTTGCCGATCTGTAACTTGCCGGCCTGCTCTGTGGCGAGTTCGTTCAGCACTGGGGCGATGGCCTTGCAGGGTCCGCACCACTCGGCCCAGAAGTCGACGAGTACGGGGGTGTCCGAGGAACGGACGGTTTCGTCGAAGTTTGCCGATGTCAGGGTCGCAATGTTGCCGGCCACGATGTTCTCCTTGGTGCTGTGCTTGACCGTTACAACACTAGGTGTCGGCGCGTTATTCCACTCGCCTCAGTGCTGTGCCTCAAGCCACCGCTCACAGTCGATTGCGGCCATGCATCCCGAACCTGCCGCGGTGATCGCTTGGCGATAGGTGTGGTCCTGCACGTCTCCGCATGCAAAGACCCCATCGACGTTGGTGTAGGTGGAGCCAGGTTTGGTGACGAGATAACCGGTGTCTTCCATGTCGAGAACTCCACGGAACAGGTCCGTGTTGGGGCGGTGGCCGATCGCGACGAACACGCCCGTCACGGCCATCGACGACGTCGCACCGGTGACCGTGTCGCGTAATTCGACTCCACTGACGCTTGCGTCACCCACGATCTTGGTGACTTGTGAGTTCCAGATGAAGGAGATCTTCGGGTTGGCGTGCGCGCGGTCTTGCATGATCTTGGACGCACGCAACACGTCACGGCGAACGACGATCGAGACCTTCGATGCGAATTTCGTGAGGAACTGTGCTTCCTCCAGCGCGGAGTCGCCGCCGCCGACGACGATGATCTCCTGGTTGCGGAAGAAGAACCCGTCACACGTCGCGCAGGTGGACAGGCCGTGACCGATGAGCCGTTCTTCTTCGGGAAGCCCCAGCATGAGCGACTGGGCACCCGTGCTCACGATCACCGCATCAGCGGTGTAGTGCGTGTCGCGCACCCACGCCTGGAATGGGCGTGAGGAGAAGTCGATCTTGGTCACTTTTTCGGTGATGAACTGTGCACCGAAGCGCGCCGCTTGCTCCCTGCAGCGCATCATCAACTCTGGGCCCATGATGCCTTCCGGGAAACCAGGAAAGTTCTCGACCTCGGTCGTCAGCATCAACTGGCCACCCGGCTGGTCGGACGTGGAGGAGGGCTCACCTTCGATGACGAGCGGCTGCAAACTCGCACGAGCGGTGTAGATCGCTGCCGTGAGGCCGGCGGGACCCGAGCCGATGATGAGCACTTTGGTGTGTTGCGACACGATGCGTCCTTTGACGTGGGGTGAGTACCCCGAATCTAGTCGGGGTTCGTTCAGCGCTCGGGGTGACGGCGTCGCAACGCAAACATTCCGATGAGGACGAAGATCGTCCCGAGCGCGACGTAACTCACCCAGACCGCGGTGTCTCGTGACCACCACAGGTCGAACAACTCGTTGGTGGCTCGGAAGAGTCCGATCAACGCGACGACGAATGCGGCGCATGCACCGACCACGATGAAGATGCCGAACACGATCGCGCGCACGACGACGATCAGTGGCTTCGTGGTGCGATCACGAACCGCGTCGAGGACCCGGTCGATCAGGTCGACCGCGCGGGTCGCCCACTTCGGGTCGGACAAAGACTTGAAGGCCACGAGGTGAGGCTAACCCTGTTGGAAAGTGATGCCAGCGAGGAGCGACTGGTACGGATTGCTCGAACTACATCCAGGACTGACGCCCGCCTCGCGCAGTGCGACGAGGATGTACTGCGCTGGTTCGGTGAGGGCAAAGACCGCTCCCGCACGCTTCGTGTTGTACTTCTTGGACACCCGTGGGCCCCACGCGGCGATGTCGGCTGGTGGCTGGTCACTCGCAGCGAAGACCTCGATCGTCCATGGCGCGTTGCGCATGCCGATCTTCAACGTGCCGGTCGCAGGAGCGCTCAACGTGACGAGCAATCCGACGAATTCCTTGCTCCCGAAGTACTGGTTGGCATAACAGGTCGTCGACCAGAGCGTCTCCGGGTTGCCGTCGAGCAGGTTCGGCACCAACGCCTCGTTCTCGACGCCGTCGTCTCCGTTCGGGTCGAAGCTGACGATCGACGAGATCACCGCAGGCGCAGCCGTCACCGGTTGCTCGACGATCGTCTCGGGCACCACGTCGATCTCGTTTTCTCCACCAAGTTGCATGAGAATCGTCGCGGCGAGCACGCCGACCGATGCGAGCATCGCGAGCAAACGCAGTCCGTTGCGTCGCGCATCTCGTTTGGTCAGCCCGCGTGGTGCCGGAGTAGTCGCGCGCGGCATCACGGTCGTCAGGGCAAGCTCGCCTTGGTCGTCGACGACATATTCACCCGACGTCGCGGGCTGCACGATGGGTGCTGTCACGTCGACGTGAGGTGCGAGTGCGGCGGTGAGTGCGGTGCGCGCCTCGGTACCCGTCGCATATCGATCGTCCGGGTGCCGAGCAATCAAACGGTGGATCACCTTGACGAGCTGTGGCGACAGGCTCGGGCGTAGACGACCGAGGTCGGTGGGTTCACGTTGCAGTCGTGCAAGCGCGGTGTCGGCGTCCGATTCACCGACGAACGGCACGCGACCAGCCAAGCACTCGTACAACACGAGGCCGAGGCTGTAGAGATCGGCACGTCCGTCGAGTGGTTTGCCGCGGACCTGTTCCGGCGACAGGTACTTCGCGGTGCCCATCATGATGTTGTCGCTCGTCAGGTCCCGTCCGGTCGGATTGGCCTCCTTGGCGATGCCGAAGTCGGCGAGGAGCACGCGGCCTTGTGGTGTGACGAGGATGTTTCCTGGTTTGACGTCGCGATGGATGATCCCACGCGCGTGTGCTTCGGCGAGTGCCGCGGCGATCGACACGCCAATGTGCACGGTGAGTTTCGGTCCAAGTCGCTTCTGACGATCGAGGATGTCGCGCAGACTCTTGCCCTTCACGTACTGCATCACGACCGCTTGCTGACCTTGGTAGTCGAGGCAGTCGTAGACGGCGACGATGTTCGGGTGCGTGATGCCCGCGCAGGCCTTGGCCTCGCGCCTGAATCGTTCGGCGGCGTCCTCGTCGCTCGCGAGATGGGGCTTCAGGAGTTTGACGGCGACTTCACGATGCAAGAAGGTGTCTGTGGCGAGCCACACCTCCGCCATGCCGCCGCGGGCGATGCGACGTTCCAGCGCGTAACGCCCGCCGATCGGGGCAGGGTGTGTTCGTTGTTGCGCCATTGTCGGACAATGACGCTAGTGCTCAACCCTTGTGCAGTCTGGGAATGTCGGCTTCGCCGACCCGTCGTCAGTCGACGTGGTATGCGACACCGATCGTTCCTGATCCGGTGTGCGATCCGATGATCGGTCCGATGTCGCCGACGACGATGTCGTCGCGATAGGTCGACTTCAGCTCGTTGACGAGATCGTGGAAGTCGGTGCACTGAGCCTGCAGGATCGCCAGGTTGCTGACCTTTCCAGCCTCGCGTACCTTGCTCGCGAGGAAGGCGAGTGCCTTGCTGCGGGTGCGCTGGCGACCACCTTCTTCGACTTTGCCGTTGCGGATCTCGATGACCGGCTTGATCGACAGGGTGGTGGCGAGGAAGGCCTTGGCTCCACCGATGCGGCCGCCCTTCTTCAGGTTCTCCAAGGTGTCGAGGACGCCCCAGACGCGTGCTCGCGATGCATAGTCACGCGCCGCGCGTTCGACGTCGTCCAAGGTGGCGCCGCTTGCGGCGACCTTGGCAGTGGCGACGGCGGTGATGCCCTGGCCCATGGAGGCCGAACGGCTGTCCACGACGCGCACCGAGATGTCGCCAGCGAGCGCCTTGGCGGCCAGCTCCGCGCTCTGCATGGTTGCCGACAACTCCGATGACAGCGAGACGACGACGATTCCCGTTGCACCTTGCGAGGCGAGACGACGGAATTCGGCTTCGAACTGACCCGGCGACGGCGCTGCGGTCTCTGGTAGCACCGGCGACGACGAGCACCGTTCCCAGAATTGAGGAACCGTCAGCGATTGACGGTCGATGAACTCTTCGTCACCGAAACGAAACGACAACGGAACGATGCCGATGCCATGTTGGTCGACGAGGTGTTGTGGGAGGTCACACGCGCTGTCCGTGACGATGCGAATAGTCATGGGCGTCAGCGTACCGCAGGGTGTTTTTCCATGGTGTTCTCCCGCTTCCGCTTGCGCCAGTGGGCGACCCACCACGTCGCCAGGATGAGCACGGCGGCACCACTGACGAGTTGGCCGAGGCCCGAGATCGTCGTCACGCGTGCGCCGATGCGGATGGTCTGGCCGATCTGGTGCACACCGTCGGGCGTTGTGAACTTCACGTCCACGGGGAACCGACCGTTGGCGCGAGCGATGACATCGACGACAAGGTCGGTGGACCCGTTCGCGGGAATCGACACCACACGGGTGCGACCATCAAGTTGGAGTTTGGCGGAGATGATTGACACGCCGATCGTCAAGTCGACGTCGGATGAGTTGCGAATCGGGAGTCGCAACGTTCCCTCTCGGCTGCCAAGGGTGAACGACAGACCATCGGGAATCGAGATTGACGAACGAACGAGTCGTGCGCGCGAACGCACTCCCTTTGCGTATGCGTCGAGCGTCGCCTGGTCGAAGCGATCGTCGTTCAGCACGAGGAGCGACCGTTGCCATTCATAGTTCTGCGGTGCGCTGGCCGGAATCAAGGCTTGGGTGATGCGCACGAACGAGGCGACCTCGTCGATCGTCGGTCGTGATGCGCCGACGTCGACACGATTGATCGTGGGGAGCGACGTCGTCGAGTCGATCGTCGTCACCGGATTGGCACGGGAGATTCCCACCACGTTCAACTGCGGCGCACGGTCGAGGGCGACGAGGAGCGGCACGGCGACGAGTGGGTTCGGCACTTCGCCTCGCGTGTTTCCAAGTACTGCGTGCAGTTGACGGATGTCGCCGCCCGCGTCGTCGACGGCTTGTCGAGACAAGATGAGTGATGCGGCGATGCGCGCAGCATCGACGACGGGCGCTACCCGGTCGCCGGTGAGGAGTTCCGCATACGTCGGGTCGATTGCCTTCACGGCGACGGAGTCGTCGATCGTCGAGCCGACCCGGTACGTCTTCAAGTAGTTGTCGAGCGAGCCCGATGCTTGCGCGGCGTTGGGGGTGACGACGACGGTGGTCACGCCCGAGCGTCGCAACGCATCGACCCCGTCTCGGTCCACTGGTTGTCGTGCGAGCCACGCCACTGCATTCAGCGGCGCGTCACCGTTGTGCAGGTCGAGCACATCGCGACCTGCGCGCAACAGTTCGTCGAACGTCTCGCCGAGTCCGGCGCGCTGAGCACTCGACGGATCGAAGGGCACGTAGGTCTGTTGCACCGTCTCATGTCGCTGCAGGACGGAGGTGATGCGTGTCAGGAGAGCAATGTCCGACGCGGCAGTCGAGCGCGCAAGGCTGTCAATGACCTCTGGTTCGACCCCGAGTGTCAGTGGGCCGCCCTCTGCAGATGCGATGGTGACGAGATCGTCGAGGGTGGAGCGCGTGTCGTCGTCGACGATGATGCTCCCATCGGGTTGGAGCAGCGGTCGACCGACCGTCGATGGTGCTCCAACGACGAACGACACCTTCATCCGTGGCACGTTGGTGTTGGTCGCGAAGTAGTTGACGGCGGTGGTCAGGCGTGCTCGAAGTTCGCCGCCGACCGCGATGACGATCTCGACGGGATAGATCCCGTCTTGGCGCAACGCGAGGCCACCTCGACCAGCAGCCACGAGGACGACGAAGTCGCCAGCGGGGGTGCGCTCCAGGCGGCGGGTGAGTGCTCCGAAGACCGCGACCGGGTCTCCAGTGGGCTGCACATCCAGTGCAGCGTCCAAGTCTCGAGTGGTCGCGACGGGACCAAACGCACGCAACGTCAACGTCGCGGTGTTCGAAGACCCCATGAGTTCGCGCAGTCCGTTGTCGGCCACGTTGAACACGAAGCGGAACTGACGATCACTTGCGACGTTGAAGTTCTGTGCGATGAGTCGTAGTTCGACGCTCGCCGCAGTTGCCGTGCCGAGGCCGGTCAGTTGACAGACGATCAACACAAACACCGCAAACGCTCGTCGCACAGCCTCTAACCTACTTGTCGTGGTTCCTGAGCGGTTTGCGCCAGTGTTGGCCGAAGTGGCTCCGCTTGGAGAACTGTTTCGCGCGGCGAACAAGCGACTGTTCCTCGTCGGAGGAAGCGTTCGCGACCTGTTGATGGATCGTGAGACGAGAGAGCTCGACTTCGACTTCACCACGAATGCGACTCCAGAAGAGATCAAGTCGATCATCTCAGGCTGGGCCGACTCGATATGGACCCCGGGGGAGCGATTCGGCACGATCTCTGCAGGCAAGTCCGGTCGCACCTACGAGATCACGACGCACCGCGCCGAGGCGTACTCACCAGACAGCAGAAAGCCCGACGTGCAGTTCTCCGAACGCATCGAGGACGACCTGTCACGTCGGGATTTCACGGTCAATGCGATGGCCCTCGAGATCACTTCCGACGCTCCGTCGCTCGTCGACCCTTATGGAGGACTCGCCGACCTGATGGGCAAGGTGTTGCGCACGCCGTTGTCGGCGACGGAGAGCTTTTCCGACGACCCGCTACGAATGATGCGCGCGGCGCGCTTCATCGCCGGTCTGCAACTCACACCCGTCGAGGAACTCGTCGCCGCAGTGCGAGCAATGGCGGACAGGTTAAAAATCGTCTCGGCAGAACGTATTCGCCATGAGCTCGATCGTCTGATGGTCACCGAACACCCAACGGCAGGTTTGTGGTTCCTCGTCGACACGGGTCTCGCCGAACACTTCTTTCCCGAGTTGCCGGCGATGCGACTCGAGCAGGATCCGATCCACCGCCACAAGGACGTGTTGACCCACACGTTCGCCGTCGTCGAGAACGTGCGCCCCGATGCATCGAGTGACTTCGATTTTCGCATCACGCGTCTTGCGGCACTGTTCCATGACATTGGCAAACCACGAACCCGCGGGTACAAGGACGGCAAGGGCGTCACATTCCATCATCACGAGGTCGTCGGTGCGCGAATGACGAAGGCCCGACTGAAGGCGCTGAAGTACTCCTCGCAGGACGTGGACGCGATCACCGAACTCGTTGCGTTGCATCTGCGTTTCCATACCTATGCGATGGGGTGGACCGATTCGGCGGTGCGCCGGTACGTGCGCGATGCTGGACCACTTTTGAATGAATTGAACGTGCTCACGCGTTGCGATTGCACGACGCGCAACGAAAAGAAGGCTCTCCTGCTTGCGCGACGCATGGACGACCTGGAGCGACGCATCGCCGAGGTGATGGCACGCGAGGAATTGGCGGCGTTGCGACCCGAACTCGACGGGTCGGACGTCATGGAGATCCTCGGAATTCCGCCGGGCCGAGCAGTCGGTGAGGCAATGGAGTTCCTGATGGAGATTCGGCTCGAGGAAGGCCTCGTCGGAGTCGACGTCGTCACCGAGCGACTTCGGACGTGGTGGGCGCAGAGGGCCTGACTATCGTGTCGGCTCATGGCTAGGACGAAGGGGTGGTTGAGCGCGTTGTCGCTCACCGACGACAACGGGCACCAACTCGGTGGCATCGTCGACCATCGCCTCACTCGTCGCGTATTGATCAACGAGTATCGGCGTGGACGGCTTCGTCGCGACCAGGTCTGCGACGCACACCCCGAGCTGTTGCGGGCGGCACGCAACTTTGGCGACGTGACGCAAGTGAAGTGTCCGATCTGCGTCGAGGACACCGTTGTGCTCGTGACCTACGTGTTCGGTCCGCGACTTCCGAGCCACGGGCGTTGCATCACCAAGTCGAGTGAGTTGGACGAGTTTCGTCGAGTTGCGCGTCGAGCCGTCTCCGGGGACTACACGGCATACGTGGTCGAGGCGTGTCGTTCGTGCGGGTGGCACCACCTTCTGCGCACCTTGTCGCTCAACCCGCAGCGCCAGGAGCGAAGCCCCCGACGCCGCAGCGCCACCCGGTAGGCCACCCCGCAACAGGGGTGTGTCAGCCTGAGCGGTGTGCCGATACGCTTCACACCTCACATACCTGCCCCCACGGGGGCTCCAGTCACGTGGCTGGAACCGAAGGGAGAATGCGCTTCATGCGTGCATATGAATTGATGGTCATCGTCGGCGGCTCGCTGGAAGAGTCGGCTGCCCACAACTGGCTCAACACCGTGACCAAGCAAATTTCTGCTGCCGGTGGCTCCGTCCACGGCACACCTGACTGGTGGGGGAAGCGCCGTCTGGCCTATCCCATCAAGAAGCAGTCAGAGGGTTACTACGCCATTTTCAACGTGGTCGCCCCTGGAGGTGCACTCGACGAGCTCGAGCGCACCCTGCGTATCGCGGATGACGTCCTCCGCCACAAACTCCTTCGCTTGCCCGACCACGAGGCAGCACGCCGCGGCATGGCCGTTGCGTCTGCATAGTCGGCGAACGAAGCACCAGACAAGGAGCCACAACACATGGCAGACAACACGATCACACTCGTCGGCAACCTCACGCGCGACCCGGAATTGCGATTCACGACGACAGGACGAGGCGTCGCCTCCTTCGGCATCGCCGTCGGTCGTCGCTATCAAGTCAACGGCGAGTGGCAGGAGCAGACCTCCTACTTCAACGTGACTGCCTGGGGCCAGCTCGGCGAGAACGCCGCGGCATCGTTGGCCAAGGGCACGCGCGTCGTCGTCACCGGACGTCTCGAGCAGCGTGAGTACACGACCCGCGAGGGTGACAAGCGCACGGCGATCGACGTCATTGCGGACGAACTCGGACCAAGCCTGCGGTGGGCAACAGCGCAGGTCGAGCGGACTCCGCGTGGCGAGGGTGGCTCCACCCGTGCTCCGCAGGGTCAGTCCGGCGAGGCAACTCCGTTCGACGGCGAAGAACCCTTCTGACCAGATATACGAATCGACTAAAGGAACACCACCATGACGAGTAAGAAGAACAAAGAGCGCGCAGCAAAAGCAGCGATGCGCAAGTACAAGAAGCGTCCGAACACGCTGAACGCCGAGAAGGTCGACTACATCGACTACAAGGACGTCACCCTGCTCCAGCGCTTCATGTCGGACCGCTCGAAGTTGAAGGCGCGTCGCATGAATGGCAACTCGGTGCAGCAGCAGCGCGATGTTGCGCTTGCGGTGAAGAACGCACGCGAGATGGCGCTCTTGCCCTACACCAAGCGCGTCGCATCAGCCCGCGCACCTCGCCGAGGTGAGGAAGACGGCTCCATGTCCGATCGTCCACGCCGCGACCGTTCCGAGGCGTCGCTCGTCGACACCTACGCCGACGTGATCAACGCCGAAGTCGGTGCGACTGCAGCGGTCGAAGAGTCCGCCGCCGAGACCACGACCGAGGAGGCCTGAGCCATGAAGGTTCTACTGCGCAAGGACATCACCGGGGTTGGACGCCGCGGCGACATCGTGTCGGTGTCGTCTGGTCACGCCCGTAACTTCCTGCTGCCACGAGGACTCGCCATCGTCGCCACCGACGGTGCAGTCGTCCAGGCGACGTCGATGCGTCGCGCCCGCGACCTGCGCGAGGCCGCCGATCGCGAATCGGCACAGGCCATCGTCGCTGAGCTTGCCAAGCGCACCATTCAGATCCAGGCGAAGGCCGGATCCGAGGGTCGTCTGTTCGGTTCGGTCACCGCGACCGACATCGCACACGCCGTGGACGCCCAGGCTGGCATCTCACTTGACCGCAAGAGCATCGAGATCTCCTCGCCGATCCGCACGGTGGGCGACCACAGTGTGACCGTCGAGTTGTTCGCCGGCATCACTGGCACCATCTCGCTCAGCGTTTCGGCGAGCTAGGACCAGGGCCCACCAGGGCACGCTCGACATGTCCTCAACGGGAGATCCTCGAAACGACGGACGGTCGTTGCAGCGCGTCCCACCACACAACCTGGATGCAGAGGCGTCGCTCCTCGGTGCGATGCTGCTGTCACGTGAAGCCGTTGGCGTCGCGATCGAACGCGGCGTTCGCCCAGAGGAGTTCTACAAACCCGCACACCGACACATCTTCGATGCGATTCGGTCGTTGAACACGAGTGGTGAGGCGGTCGACCCAGTCACCGTCGCCGACACGTTGCGCAAGGCTGGTCTGTTGGAAACGATCGGCGGCATGGATGCCTTGCTCTCGATCCAAAACGCGGTGCCCGCAGTCACGAGCACCGAGCAGTATGCGCGCATCGTGCACGACACCGCGCGGTTGCGTCGACTCATCGGTGCGGCTTCGGAGATTGCCGAACTCGCCTACAGCGAACCCGACGACATCGAAAAGGCATTGAACGACGCCGAGAGCAAGGTGTTCTCGGTCTCGGAGAGCCAGGTCGGCGACAACGCCGAGAAAGTGCAGATCCTGCTTGGTCAAGCACTCGAGAAACTCGAGGAGCGTGCAGAGAAGGGCGATGCGATCACCGGCGTGCCGACCGGATTCACTGACCTCGACCGCATCCTCCTCGGCCTGCAACCTGGAACGCTGAACATCGTTGGCGCGCGTCCCGCGATGGGCAAGAGCGCCTTTGCGCTGAACATCGCCGTGCATGCAGCGCAGCAACTCAACCAACCTGTGCTCTTTTTCTCGCTGGAAATGGGCAAGGCCGAATTGACGCAACGAATCTTGGCGAGCGAGGCGAGTGTTGACGGCAACGTCTTGCGCATGGGCCGACCGAGCCAGGACGACTGGAGCAAGATCGGTCGTGCGGTTGCGCGTCTCGACGTACCGCTGATCATCGACGACAGTGCCGGCACGACCGTCGGACAGATTCGCTCCAAGGCTCGCCGCATCTACAGCCGCGAGGGTGGGCTTGCGCTCATCGTCATCGACTATCTCCAGCTCATGGGTGGCGACGGAAAGCCAGAGAACCGCCAGCTCGAGGTCAGCGACATCAGCCGCAAACTCAAGTTGCTGGCCCGTGAGTTCAATGTTCCCGTCCTTGCGCTCAGTCAGTTGAGTCGTCAGCTCGAGCAGCGCACCGACAAACATCCGACGTTGTCCGACCTTCGTGAATCCGGAGCCCTCGAGCAAGACGCCGACGTCGTGATGTTCCTCTATCGCGGTGAAATCTACGAACAGGATCCGAACTTGAAGGGCCTTGCCGAGGTGAATGTTTCGAAGCACCGCGCCGGTCCGCTCGGTCAAGCTCGTCTCGTGTGGCAGGCCAACTTCACCCGCTTCGACAACATGGCCCACGACCAGGTGTTCGACGAAGCGTTGGGTGACTGATCGTGTTCCTCGGCGAGAACCTTCTCGCGTGGTTGGTCCTCGCTTTCGGCGGGGCGATGGCGGTGGGCAACGTGCTCGCACTCATTCGTCCCCCGAAGTCACGGCAACAGTCGGGCGACTTTCGCAGTCCGCCGCTCGTGCGCACGCTCACGTTTGCGGCTGTCGGCGCAATCGCCGCTCTGTGGGCGCTTGGTTCGCTCATCGGCGGATAGTGGAGCGGGTGACGGGAATCGAACCCGCATTCTCAGCTTGGGAAGCTGATGTTCTGCCACTGAACTACACCCGCCAGAACAACCGTGAGGGTAGCAACGTCGTGTGTACGCCAAACACCTGTTTCTCGGCCAAGTGGTCGTTTCGGTAGGGTTCTTCGTTGTGATTCTCTCCGACCGCAGCATTCGCGAGGCATTGTCCCAGGGACGAATCGTCATCGACCCGCTGGACGAGTCATGCCTCCAGCCATCGTCGATCGACGTCAAGGTGTCGAACTTGTTTCGGGTGTTTCGCAACCACACCGCTGCGGTGATCGACGTGAAGAAGGATTTGTCGGAGTTGACCGAACTGGTCGAGGTCGGCCCACACGATGCGTTCATGTTGCATCCAGGTGAGTTTGTGCTCGGATCGACCCTCGAGCGTGTCGCAATCTCCGACGATCTCGTCGCACGCGTTGAAGGAAAGAGCTCGCTTGGGCGACTCGGTCTTCTTATCCATTCCACTGCTGGCTTCATCGATGCAGGTTTCGACGGCCACATCACTCTCGAGTTGTCGAACGTCGCAAACTTGCCGATCACCCTCTATCCGAACATGAAGATCGGGCAAGTCAGTTTCATGACGATGACGACGCCAGCCGAAAACCCATATGGCAAGGGGGCCAAGGGTTCGAAGTATCAGGGTCAGCGGGGACCGACGCCGAGTCGGTACTTCGAGAACTTCAAGAGTCGATGACCGATACATACGCTGGGCTGCTCGTTGGAGTCGGATCGATTGGTAGGCGTCACGGCAGGCTGATGTCCGAAAGATATGAACAGTTGATTGTCGTGGATCCGAATCCACAGAGCCGCGATTGGGCTGTAGACAACCTGGGCGAACATGTCCATGCCTTTCATGGCCTAGACGAAGGACTTGCTGCCATCGGATCAAGGAAGTCAACTGCAGTGATTGCGACGATAGGGCCACTCCATCGAGCAGTGGTTGAACAAGTAGTCGGTCATGGAATCAAACATATTTATTGCGAGAAACCTCTTGCGACCTCAATTGCAGACGGATATCACATCGCCGAACTTGCAACTTCGACCAAGACCCGGTTGATAGTTGGAATCCAACGCCGCTTCAATGGACTAGTTCAACAAATACGTGAATTCGCGATAGGGCATCTTGGTGGTGAACCAGTTGCAATCGTTGGACATGGTGGGGCGCATTGCCTGATAACAACGGGAATGCATTGGGTTGACCTTGCCATCGACATCTTTGGCGAATTTCCTTCCAGTGTTTCCGGGTCAGGGAGTCCCGATCTGATCAATCCACGCGGCGCCAACCTTGATTTTTGGCAGGGAACTGCAGTTTGGGCATTCAGCCGAGGTCGGATGCTCACACTCAGCTATTCAAATCAATCGAGTGTTGATGGATATCTCCAGATCTATTGTCCCCGAGGCCGTATCGATATTTGCCCCGATGGTTCAGTGCGGGGATTCTCGCGAGATCAGCGGGAAATTGAACAGGATCCACGTGTCACACGTACAGGGGAAGCCACTCCAGTCTCTGATGCTGTGTTCACTTCTCCCTTAGTTCACCCATTTCTTAGTGCGCTTGATCAGCTTGAGCTCGGCGCAGACTTGAGTTACACGGTAGATGACGCTGCTCGAAGTCTCGAAAGTACGCTCGCAGCGTTGATTGCGATTGAAACCGGGTGCCGAATAAACCTGCCAGTACAGAGGTCGGACACATATTTCACGAAAACTTGGGCGGTTACATGACCCATCTAGGAAGGCTCGCCGTAGTTGGTTCCGGTCCAATTGTCGGTTTCCACGTTGATGCCGCACGCGCCGTTGGATTTACGGTGGATCATGTTGCTGCTCGTCGGGGAAGCGGTAGTGCTCGGCGATTCGCAGATCAATACGGTCTTCGACACGCCATTGATGATCCGTTCGAACTCCTTGCGAGGGCTAGTGAATGGGACGCGGTTCTATTGGCCGTAGCAACAGACCATATGCCTGAATTGCTCGAGGTTGCCTGTAATACAGGTAAGCCAATACTTGCGGAAAAGCCAGTCGCACGACACTCAACTTTGTTGGCACAGTTCGACAAGTTCTCCGATCAGGTAATGGTTGGATACAACCGTCGTTTTTACAGTTCAGTTGAATATCTCAGAGATTTTGTGCAGTCAGCTGGGCCGACGGTTGTTCAATGCCAACTGCCTGACGTTGTTCCAGTTGAAGGTTCACTCGAAGAGCGACTTTCGCTGGTTCGACTTAACTCGGTACACGGATTTGATCTGCTGCGATTTGTCTTCGGGGATCTCTCTTTGGGTGAGTTTGTCACGATTAATGGCAAGATGCCCAGCGCGGCAGTCCAGTTCACTACCGCCCGTGGTGATATTGGAACGATCGTTGCAAACTGGAATGCCCCGACAAACTTTTCAATTGCAGTTGACAGGGGTGGGGAACGGGTTGAGTTGCGACCGTTTGAAATAGCGACAAAGTTTGAGGGGATGAAGGTTGAAGAGCCGACTCGTGAGACGCCGATCCGTCGATATCTGCCAAATATCGTGGGTCAGAGTTTGATTCCAGAGACAGAGGTTAAGTACAAGGCGGGGTTCTTCGAGCAATATCGAGCTTTTGCCTCACTAATTTACGGCAAGGCTGATCCGCGAAGCGCGACGATCCACGATGCTCACGAGGCGCTGAAAATCGCCGAAGCTTTCTACGCAGCGCTGGTTTAGTCGCCAGCCACAGGTGTACTGAGCGGGGCGCCCGCAGAATCTCGTTGACGCTCACCGTTTTCGATGGCATCCAGCAAGTGAATTGAGATGTCGGCCACCTTGACCTCATTCTCCTCCTTGCCAGCACCCTTCACACCGTCGTCAAGCATGACGTAGCAGAACGGACACGCGGTCGCGACGCGAGTTGCACCTGTCGAAATCGCTTCTGCAGCGCGCTCGTCGTTGACCTTCGTACCGATGTTCTCTTCCATCCACATGCGGGCGCCTCCAGCGCCACAGCACATGCCCTTGGTTCCGTTGCGGGGCATCTCGACGACCTCGACACCATTGATGGAACCGACGACGTTTCGTGGCGCCATGTACACGTCGTTGTGCCGACCGAGGTAGCACGAGTCGTGGTAGGTGATGCGTTCCTCGAGCGTTGCGTTGCTCACGTCGAGTTTGCCTGAGTCGATGAGGCTCTCCAGCAACTGTGAGTGGTGGATCACTTCGTACTTGCCACCGAGTTGCGGGTACTCGTTCGCGAGAGTGTTGAAGCAGTGTGGACATTGCGTGATGATCTTTTGCACGCCCATCCCGTTCAACATCTCGACGTTCGGCATCGCCAACATCTGGAACAGGTATTCGTTGCCGCTGCGACGCGCACTGTCGCCGGTGCACATTTCGTTCGGACCGAGGATCGCCACGTCGACGCCTGCGCGCTTTAGCAACTTGGCCATCGACTGCGTAACGCGCTTGTTCTTGTCGTCGAAGCTGCCGGCGCACCCCACCCAGTACAGGTACTCATGGGTGAACGGGGAGCTCGGGTCGAGGATGGTGACGTCGAGATCCTTCGCCCAGTCGCCACGCTCTCCTTGGTTCATGCCCCACGGATTGCCTTGGTTCTCCATCGCACGGTAGGCATTGCCCAGCTCGGCCGGGAAGTCGCTCTCCATCAGTGCGAGGTAGCGACGCATGTCGAGGATCTTGTCGAGAATCTCGATGTTCACCGGGCAGTTCTCGTCGCACGCCTTGCAACTGGTGCAGGACCAGATTTCCTCGGCCGTGATGCGTTCGAAGAGCGAGTTGGCCGAGATGGTGATTTCGCTGTCGACGCCGATCGGTGGCGACACCTTGCCGCCTGGCGCGTGGGCCGCGGTCGCCGCCATCACTTCGCCGCTCTTCAGGACGATCTCGCGTGGATCGAGTGGCTTGCCCGTTGCATGTGCGGGGCAGACACTGGTGCATCGACCACACATCGTGCAGGCATCGAGGTCGAGCAGCTGCTTCCACGTGAAGTCCTCGACGACGTGAGCACCAAAGGTCTCGAGCGACGTCTCGGTGAGGTTCGGCATCGCCTTCATTGCGCCCTTCGGACGATCACGGTCCTTGAGATACATGTTGAGCGGCGAGGTGAACATGTGACGCAACATGGTCACGGGCAGGATCGCGAGGAATGCGATGAACGACAGCACGTGTGCGATCCACCAGCCCTGATGCCACGTCGACAAAGCGTCAGGGGAGAATCCATCGACGAGTTGGGCGAGTGGGTAACCCACGACACTCCACTTTTCGTGGTCGAGATCGACGCCGGCCGACAACCCTTGGGCGATGCGGAACATCTCTGCACCAAACCCAGTCAGACCAATTGCGAGCAGCACGCCGAGACCGAGCGCATGCTCAGGCTTGGTCTTGATGCGGATGCGGTACGGCCGCTGGACGTATCTGCGCACGATCGCCCAGATCACGCCGCCAGTGAACACGATGCCGGCGATGTCGCCGACTGCTGCGTATGCGCGGTACACGTCGCCGTGCAGGAACTTGAGCGCCTCTGGCATCTGGTGGTCGATCTCGAGCACCGTCGTCACGCCAAGCAACACGAGGAATCCGAAGTAGATCATCGAGTGCATGAGACCTGCGGCGCTGTCACGCAGGAGCGTGCGCATGTAGACGCCGGCGCGATAGTCGGCCAATCGGCGCTTCACGTTCGACCGCGTGGTCTTGCGGCGATCCGGTGCACCACGCTCCCAGTTGCGGATCCGGTCGGCAAATCGCAACGAGCCCCAAATGAGCATCATCGGGATGACGGTGTAGAACGCGATTTGCAGCGCACCGGGGATGCCCTCGAACACCTTGCGGTGGATCGGAGAGTCGGACTCCCACTTGGTGATCTGGGGAAGGATCCCCGAGATCATCGTGAAGACGCCGATGCCGACGCCGAGGGCGATCGAAATCTGGTACGGACGAAGGCGTGGGCGGCTGTTCACGACGGCCGCTTCATGTTGCGTGGTAGTCATCACCCCCAACGCTAGTGCGCACAGGTCGCGTGGGCCGAGTGTGGCTCAGCGCGATGCTTGGCGTGCGACGGCCTCCGCGGCCTTCTTGATCTGCTCGGGGTCGCCGAGGTACTCGACCGATGCGACGTCCATCGCTGGAGTGAATCGATACAGCCGCGGAACTCCCGTTGGCACGTTGAACTCTGCAATGTCGTCGGCACTGAGGTGTTCGAGGTGCATGATGAGTGCGCGCAGCGAATTGCCGTGTGCCGTGACGAGGATGTGTGCGCCGGCTTCGAGTCGTGGACGGATGGTGTCGTTCCAATACGGCAGGACACGAACCAGTACGTCGTGGAGGCACTCGGTGGCCGGGAGAAGCGACGCATCCAGACCTTCTCGCACCAACTGCTGATAGGTCGGATCGCTGAGTGGATGCTCCGGACTTGTCGTGTCGACGGGTGGAGGGGGAACATCGAAGCTGCGACGCCACAGCGTGGTCTGGGTCTCACCGTGGCGGGCGGTCGTCTCTTGCTTGTTCAAACCTTGCAGCGCCCCGTAGTGGCGCTCGTTCAGTCGCCACGAGCGGTGAATCGGGGTCGTCGTCGCCTCCATGGCTTCGAGGGCCAAACGGTTCGTTTCGATCGCGCGAGTCAGCAGGCTGGTGTGGGCCTCGTCGAAGGACAGCCCTGCGGCGGCCATCGTTGTCCCAGCCGCCGTCGCCTCGGCGATCCCGCGCGGGGTCAACGGCACGTCGTGCCAACCGGTGAAGAGGTTGAGCTCGTTCCACGTACTTTGTCCATGTCGCAACAGGACCAAGGTGCCGGGCATGTCTTCAGACTAGAAGATCGGGCAAAAAACCTTGAGAAATCGGGCTCTAGCCAAACTTGAGTGAACATCACTCAAGTTTTCTGTCACAAAGGTTGGCAATTTTGGCGACAGGGTTTATCGTGGGCGTCCACCCCTACAGACCCCACATCACCAGGAGAACGTCACCATGGCCAAAGCAGTCGGAATCGACCTCGGCACCACCAACTCCGTCGTTGCAGTCCTCGAGGCTGGCGAACCCGTCGTCATCCCCAATTCTGAGGGTGCGCGCACGACACCGTCAGTCGTCGCGTTTTCAAAAGCAGGCGAAGTGCTCGTCGGAGAGGTCGCCAAGCGCCAGGCGATCACCAATCCCGATCGCACCTTCCGCAGCATCAAGCGTCACATGGGAGAAAACTGGAAGTCCGACGACATCGACGGCAAGAAGTACACGCCACAGGAAATCAGCGCACGCACGCTCATGAAGTTGAAGCGTGATGCAGAGGCATATCTCGGTGATTCGGTCACCCAAGCGGTGATCACCGTTCCTGCCTACTTCGACGATGCGCAACGCACGGCGACCAAGGAGGCTGGCCAGATCGCTGGACTTGAAGTGCTGCGCATCATCAACGAACCGACCGCCGCAGCGCTCGCATATGGACTCGACAAGGGCAGTGAGGACGAGACGGTCCTCGTGTTCGACCTCGGCGGTGGAACGTTCGACGTCAGCGTCCTCGAGATCGGCGACGGCGTGTTCGAAGTGAAGAGCACCCACGGTGACACCCACCTCGGTGGTGACGACTGGGACCAGCGCGTCATCGACTGGTTGGTCCAGCAGTTCAAGGCGGCGCACGGCGTCGACTTGTCCGCCGATCGGATGGCGATGCAGCGTCTGAAGGAAGCGGCTGAGAAGGCCAAGATCGAGCTGTCCCAGACGCAGCAGACGCAGATCAACCTGCCGTTCATTACCGCTACCGCCAACGGACCACTCCACTTGGACGAGTCGTTGTCGCGGGCGAAGTTTCAGGAGATGACCGCCGACTTGATCGAGCGCTGCCGCAAGCCGTTCGAACAGGCGATCACCGATGCAGGCTTGTCGAAGGGTCAGATCAACCACGTGATCCTCGTTGGCGGATCCACCCGCATGCCAGCCGTCCAAGATCTCGTGCAGTCGCTCACCGGCAAGGAACCGAATCGCACGGTGAACCCAGACGAAGTCGTTGCGGTCGGTGCTGCGGTGCAGGCCGGCGTGCTGCGCGGCGACGTGAAGGACGTGCTACTCCTCGACGTCACCCCGTTGTCGCTCGGTATCGAGACCAAGGGTGGCGTGATGACGAAACTCATCGAGCGCAACACCACGATTCCGACCCGTCGAACCGAAGTGTTCACCACGGCTGATGACAACCAGCCGTCGGTCGAGATCCACGTCCTCCAGGGTGAGCGTGAGATGGCGAGCTACAACAAGACGCTCGGCAAGTTCCAGCTCGTCGACCTTCCGCCCGCGCCGCGCGGAATGCCACAGATCGAGGTCACCTTCGACATCGACGCGAACGGCATCGTCCACGTGTCGGCAAAGGATCGTGCGACGAGCAAGGAGCAGTCGATGACCATCACCGGTCAGTCGTCGCTGAACAAGGACGACATCGACAAGATGGTCAAGGATGCCGAGGCGCACGCGGAGGAAGACCGCAAGCGGCGCGAGGAAGCAGAGATTCGCAACAACGCGGACTCCCTCGTCTACCAAACCGAAAAGGTCCTCAAGGAACAAGGCGAGAAGGTCAGCGCCGAAGAGCGTTCGGCGATCGAGGGCCCACTCGGTGAGTTGAAGCAGGTGCTGAACGGCCAGGACTACCCGGCGATCAAGGCGGCGACGGAGAAGTTGATGACTGCGAGCCAAGCCTTCAGTCAGAAGCTCTACGAAGCCGCGGCACGCGACACGAACGCGACGGGCACGTCGGCGTCCGGTCAGGCGACTCCCAATGATGACGACATCGTGGACGCCGAGATCGTCGAGGAGAAGTAGGCACCGATGAGCGAATCGGATCACCAAGACGCGATGGAGGTGTCGGATGCTTCTCCCGAGCAGTCCGACACCGCCGCGCTCTTTGCCGAACTGAACGTCGACGAGGTCGTCAAGGAGCGCGACGAGTTCAAGGACATCGCCCTGCGCGTGCAGGCCGACTTCGAGAACTATCGCAAGCGTGCGGCCTCACAGTTGACCGACGAGGTCGATCGTGCTTCGGGCAAGCTCGTCGAGTCGTTGCTCCCGGTCTTGGACGCCTGCGAGGCGGCGGTGGCTCACGGAGTCGAAGGAGTCGAGCAGATTTGGAGTGCGCTGTACGGCGCGTTGAACAAGCAGGGTCTCGAGGCGCTCGATTTGGTCGGGCAACCGTTCGATCCGGCATCGGCAGAAGCAGTCCTGCAGGAAGAAGGTGACGGTTCCGCGCCAGTCGTCAGCGAAGTGCTGCGCACCGGGTACAAGTGGAAGGGCCGTGTGCTGCGAGCGGCGATGGTCAAGGTCAAGGGTTGACCGTGCAGCGCGAGTGGTTTGAGAAGGACTACTACGCGGTCCTCGGCGTGCCACCAACTGCGACGCAGAAGGACATCACCAAGGCATACCGCAAACTTGCTCGCGAGCTGCATCCTGACGCCAATCCAAACAATCCGTCGGCGGAGGAGCGTTTCAAGGAAGTCTCCGCTGCATATGACGTGCTCGGAGACGAGGATCGACGCAAGCAATACGACGAGGTTCGTCGGGCAGGTCCGCAGGCGTTCGGCGGAAACGGGGGTGGATTTCGTTTTGATCCCCGCGACTTTGGTGGCGATGCGATGGGGGACATTCTCGGCCAGATGTTCGGCGGAGCAGGTCGGCGTCGCGGTGCCGGCCCGCAACGTGGCGGTGACATCGAGGCCGTTCTGTCGATCGACTTCATCGACGCCGTCAACGGCTTGACGACGTCATTGCACCTCACTTCGGATGCGACGTGTTCGTCATGCAACGGTTCGGGGGCTCGTGCGGGAACGACCCCGCAACAGTGCCCGCAGTGTTACGGACGCGGAGTCGTTGAAGAGAACCAGGGAGTGTTTGCGTTCTCGTCACCATGCTCCCGTTGTGCCGGTCGTGGCGTCATCGTCGAATACCCGTGCGTCGGCTGTCGCGGATCGGGCATCGAAAAGCGACCGCGTGAAGTCAAGGTGCGGATTCCTGCCGGCGTCGACGATGGTCAGCGAATCAGACTGAAGGGCCGTGGCACTCCTGGGCGCCATGGTGGTCCTCCGGGAGACCTGTTCGTCGTGTGCAACGTGTCTGCAGACAGAGTCTTCGGTCGTGACGGCATGAACCTCACCGTTCGCCTTCCGATCACGTTCGCCGAAGCAGTCCTCGGCGGCGACATCGACGTTCCGACTCTCGACGGACAAACGGTGACCTTGCGTCTGAAGCCTGGAACGCCGTCGGGTTCGCGTCACAGAGTCAAAGGCAAGGGGATCGTGTCGAAGTCGACGACCGGTGACCTCATCGTCACCGTCGACGTCGTCGTGCCGACGACGTTGTCCCAAGGTGAGCGAGAAGCAATCGAGACGCTCGCCGCCGCGGGGTCCCGCTCGCCACGCGAGGCCATTCTCCAGGCAGCACATACGAAGCGAGGCAACTGATGCAACGTGACCACCATGCCGTCTACGTGATCTCGGTGGCAGCCGAGATCGCTGGAGTGCATCCGCAGACCCTGCGTATCTACGAACGTCGCGGACTGTTGAGTCCAGCCCGCACTTCAGGCGGGAACCGCCGATACAGCAACGCCGACATCCAACGTCTCCGTCGGATCGCTGAACTTGCAGACGGAGGAATGAACCTCGAGGGCATCCGCCAGGTACTCGAGCTTGAGGCACAAGTTGCTGCACTCCAGACCCAAGTTGCCGAGCTGGTCGGTGAGTTGCAGCGACTCGCGTCGTCCGAGCCACGCACGAGGTATGACCTCGTTCCCTTGCGCCAAGAAATCACCGTGTTCCGCCATCGTCCGTCGATATTCGAAAGAGAGGACTAGGTCATGTCACTGAACCCCCGCCAGTGGACCACCAAGACCACCGAAGCCATCAATGTCGCGATGCAGGACGCGGTCGGTCGGTCGAATCCCGAATTGTCTGTCGATCACGTCGTGGTTGCGCTCATGAACCAATCGGAGACGATCGTCCCTGCGCTTCTCGCCAAGGTCGGCGTCGCCTCGACGATGGTTCGCGATCAGGCTGCCCAGGTCGTGGCGAAGTTGCCGAGCGCTCATGGCGGTAGCGAACCGCGCATGTCCCGAGAGTTGAGCAACAAGTTCGCACAAGCCGACAAGTACCGCAGTGAGTTGAAAGACGACTTCCTTTCAGTCGAGCATCTGCTGCTGGCGATGAACGATCGCGTCGGCATCTCATCGGACGAGTTGCTCGTGGCGTTGCGAGAGGTGCGTGGCTCGCATCGTGTCACCTCTCAGGATCCCGAGAGTCAATTCCAGGCGCTTGAGAAGTACAGCGTCGACCTCACGGCCCGAGCTCGTGACGGCAAGATCGACCCCGTGATCGGCCGCGACGAGGAGATTCGTCGCGTGATTCAAGTCTTGTCACGCCGCACGAAGAACAATCCGGTTCTCATCGGTGAGCCGGGTGTAGGCAAGACGGCGATCGTCGAGGGACTCGCTCGTCGGATCAACGACGGCGACGTCCCGGAGGGACTCAAAGGAAAGCGGCTTATCTCGCTTGATCTTGCGTCGATGCTCGCCGGCGCGAAGTATCGCGGCGAATTCGAGGAACGTCTGAAGGCAGTGCTGAAGGAGATCACCGACGCCCAAGGAGACGTCATCACGTTCGTCGACGAGATTCACACACTCGTCGGGGCAGGTGGCGCAGAAGGCGCCATGGATGCAGGCAACATGATCAAGCCGATGCTCGCTCGTGGCGAGCTGCGCATGATTGGAGCAACCACGCTCGACGAATACCGCAAGCATGTGGAGAAGGACCCCGCACTCGAAAGACGCTTCCAGCAGGTCTATGTCGGTGAGCCGACCGTCGACGACACGATTGCAATCCTTCGTGGACTGAAGGAGCGCTATGAAGTGCACCACGGCGTGCGCATCCAGGACAACGCACTCGTCAGTGCCGCCGTGCTGTCGAACCGATATCTCACCAATCGCTTCCTCCCAGACAAGGCGATCGACTTGGTCGACGAAGCTGCCAGCAAGCTGCGCATCGAGATTGACTCGATGCCGACAGAGATTGATGTCGTCGAACGTCGGAAGCGCCAACTCGAGATCGAGCGTGTCGCCTTGGAAAAAGAGACCGACCCGGCGTCGCGCGAGCGACTCGCATCGTTGAACAGCGAATTGGATGAGTTGGGCACCCAGATCGCGACGATGACGGCCCACTGGGATGCAGAGCGCCAAGCAATCGGGGCGATCCGATCCTTGAAGGAAGAGCTTGAGACGTTGCGTGCGCAGATGGAACGCGAGACCGACCTCGAGAAGGCAGCGGAGATTCGTTATGGACGGATTCCGGAGATCGACCGTCGCATCGTGGCGGCAACCGAACAACTGAACGCACTTCAGCGCGACACTCGAATGCTCAAGGAAGAAGTCGACTCGGAGGACATCGCCGAAGTTGTCTCGAAATGGACAGGTGTTCCCGTGAGCAGGTTGATGGAGGGCGAGATGCACAAGCTCGTTCATCTCGAAGACCTATTGCACCGTCGTGTGATTGGCCAGGATGCCGCAGTCGTGGCAACGGCGAACGCGATTCGCAGGAGCCGAGCCGGACTCAGCGATCCACATCGCCCGATCGGGTCGTTCATGTTTCTCGGTCCGACAGGCGTCGGCAAGACCGAACTTGCTCGGGCATTGGCCGAGTTCTTGTTTGACGACGAACGAGCCATGGTGCGCATCGACATGGCTGAGTACATGGAGAAGCACTCCGTCAGTCGCTTGATCGGAGCGCCACCGGGGTACGTCGGCTACGACGAGGGTGGGCAGTTGACCGAAGCCGTTCGTCGTCGCCCTTACAGCGTCGTGCTGCTCGACGAAATCGAAAAAGCCCATCCGGAAGTGTTCAACGTGTTGCTCCAAGTTCTTGATGACGGTCGTTTGACCGACGGTCAGGGTCGAACCGTCGACTTCACCAACAGCGTGTTGATCATGACGAGCAACCTGAAGGGTGAGCCGATTGAGTACTTCAAGCCCGAGTTCGTGAACCGCATCGACGAAATCGTGCGCTTCCGACCACTCGAGCCGACCGACTTGGGCGCGATCGTCGACATCCAACTCGAACATTTGATCGAACGAATGGCGGTCCGTCGAATCACGCTCGCAGTCACACCGCGCGCGCGTCTTCTTCTTGCCGAGCAGGGCTATGACGCCGAATTTGGTGCTCGGCCACTCAAGCGACTCATCCAAAAGACGATCGCGGACGCCGCCGCACTGCTGATCCTCGAGGGCAAGGTGGGCGAGGGTGGTTCGGTTGTCGTCGACGAACGTGACGGTCAGTTCAGCGTCAGCGCCCAAGACCTCGTCGTCACCTGAGCCAATGTGGATTCCGCGCGACTAGACTCTTCTTACGTTCCCCACATCTAGGAGCGTTTGATGCCCGTCACAGTCGTCGTAGGTACGCAGTGGGGTGACGAAGGCAAAGCCAAAATCATCGACTTGCTCGCGGAGACCCACGACTACGTCGTCAGATACCAAGGTGGTCACAATGCGGGACACACCGTCGTCGTCGGGGATCAGAGGTACGCACTCCAGTTGATCCCGAGCGGCGTGTTGTACTCGCATGTCACTCCGGTCATCGGCAACGGGGTCGTGGTTGACCTGCCGACATTGTTTGCCGAAATCGACTCACTTGAATCTCGCGGTGTGTCGTGCGCGAGGTTGAAGGTGTCGAGCCTCGCCCAGTTGATTTTTCCGTGGCATCAAGCACTCGATGCTCTCATCGAAGCAGAGCGGGGCGAATCCAAGATCGGCACCACGCTGAAGGGAATCGGTCCCGCGTATGCGGACAAAGCGTTGCGGGTCGGTATTCGTGCCGGCGAGGTTCGCAACCCTGCTCGATTCGCCGAACTTGTCCGCGATCGAGCGATCGCGTCGTCAGCGGTCCTCGTGGCACGCGGCTCTAGTGCCGTCGATGCCAACGCCGTTGTCCAACAGTTTTCGCAATTAGCCGAGAGGCTCGCGCCGTACGTGAGCGACACGGTGAACACGCTGCATGACGCACTCGATGTGGGCAAGCACGTGTTACTTGAAGGTGCGCAAGCCACATTCCTTGACATCGACCACGGGACATATCCGTACGTGACGTCGTCCCATCCAATTTCGGGTGGAGCGACGGTCGGCAGCGGTCTTGGTCCGCGCGACATCAATCGTGTCGTCGGGATCACCAAGGCATACACCACGCGCGTTGGAGCTGGGCCCTTTCCGACGGAGTTGACGGACGAACGTGGTGATCGCATCGTCGACATCGGCAAAGAGTTCGGAACGGTCACCGGACGACGACGACGTCCGGGCTGGCTCGACCTCGTCATGCTCCGACATGCGGTGCGACTCAACTCGCTCACCGATTTTGCTCTGACGAAACTCGACGTATTGGACGACTTTGACTCGATCAACGTGTGCACGGGATATCAGCTCGATGGTGACATGATGCGCGGGTATCCCGATGACGTCTCATTGCTGGAGCGGGTCACCCCGGTGTACGTGACCCTCGAGGGCTGGAAGACTGCTCTGCGAGATTGTCGTTCATACAACGACCTTCCCGATGCCGCACGAACGTTTGTCGAGCTAATTGAACGTGAGGTTGGCGTACCAGTGTCGATGATTGGCGTCGGTCCAGGTCGAGACGAATGCGTGGTGCGTTCATGATCAACAGATACATGACTCCTGAGATGTCCACGATCTTCAGTGACGTCGCAAAGTTTTCCCGGTACCTGGAGATCGAACTCGTCGCGCTCGAAGGACTGTCGCAAGTTGGAGTCGTGTCGGATTCAGTTGCTCGAGCATGTCGAAACGCCGCGCCTCGCGTCGATGACGACTTCGTCGCTGCAGTCGAGGAGCATGAGGCAGTGACGAACCATGACGTTGCCGCATTCGTCGACGTCGTTCAATCCAATATCGGGGGAGACGCGGCCAAGTGGATTCATTACGGACTCACGAGTAGCGACGTCGTCGACACCGCGTGGTGTTGGATGATGAGAGACGCATCAGACGTGATCCTCGAGGAGTTGTCGGCGCTGATCTCGGACGTGTGTCGCATCGCTCGTGAGCATCGCTCGACTGTGATGATCGGCCGAACGCACGGCATTCATGCCGAACCGACGACATTCGGTGCAAAGGTTGCCCTGTGGGCCCTGCAACTCGATCGGGACCGCACACGGTTGCGCGAGGCACGCACGGCCATTTCCGTGTGCAAGCTCTCCGGCGCAGTCGGAACCTATTCGAACATCTCGCCAGACGTCGAACGCCATGTCGGTGATGTGCTGCGCCTCGCCCCTGTGCCAGCGACGCAAGTGATTTCCCGAGATCGTCACGCCCAGTACTTGTGGGCATGTTCGTCCCTTGCAACCACCATCGAGATGATTGCACTGGAGCTTCGTCACCTGCAGCGCACCGAAGTGAACGAGGTGCGCGAAGGATTTCGTGCAGGCCAGAAAGGTAGCTCGGCAATGCCGCACAAACGCAATCCGATTTCTGCCGAGACACTTTCGGGTCTTGCACGGGTCGTGAAGGCAAACGCGACCGTCGGTGCAAACAACGTGGCGCTGTGGCACGAGCGAGACATCTCGCACTCGTCTGCGGAGCGAATCGTCATTCCTGATTCGTCGACACTTGCCCATTACATGGTGCGTCGTCTGCGTTCCCTCATGAACGGGATGGAGGTCGACGCGACGTCGATGCGACGCAACCTCGACTCCACTCGCGGACTCGTCTATTCCCAGGCCGTTCTCCTTGCCCTGGTCGAAAGCGGGATGTTGCGCGATGACGCGTATCGAATCGTTCAGGGCGCCGCGCAACGGGCGTGGGACCACGGAACATCGTTGCGTGACGAGATCCTTGCTGATTCGGCTGTGACGGTTCCTGTCTCGGCCATCGATGCAGCGTTCGACCTCGAGCATTCGGTGCTTGGAGCGAGGTATGCCGTCGACGCGCTGGACGGTTTGGACGCGTGAGTCAGTTACCTGCTCTTGACACGAAACGCGAGGCATTGCGGCGCCATGTCCTCGAACACTCGCTCAAGACGGGGAACTTCACCCTCAAGTCGGGTCGGGCGAGTACGTGGTTCCTCGACACGAAACAGACTGCGTGTCGCCCAGACGGAATCCAACTTGTCGCCGACGTCGCACTCGACCTGATCGGAGCGGACGTCGATGCGATTGGAGGATTGACGATGGGTGCGGATCCCGTCGCATTCGGCATCGCGGCCGTCGCTGCGACGCGAGGACGGACTCTCCGAAGCTTCAGCGTGCGCAAAGAATCGAAGGATCACGGAATTCGCGGTCGCATCGCTGGTGCACTTCAGCCTGGTGACCGAGTTGCCGTCGTCGAGGACACCGTGACGCGCGGGACGTCAATCTTTGAAGCAGTCGAGGCGATCAAGGAGTTCGGTGCAATACCGGTCGTCATCACCGTCATCGTCGATCGTGGGGGAACGTGTTCGGCGATGTCTGCTGAGGCAGGAATCACCTACGTGCCGATGCTGACGGCACCCGACCTTGGTTACTCTTTCGGTTCATGAAGACCCTCGCCGTTCTCGTTGCGACCACATTCATCCTCGCCTCCTGTGGCGGAGGAGGGGATTCTGCATCGTCAGACACGTCGACGAACGTCGCGTCGAGCACCGTGGCCGTCGACGACACGGTCGACATCGTGCTCGAGATCGGAGCGTCCACAGGTCAAGATGTCACGCACGTGGTCGCGGTGGGTTCGACCGTTCGAATCACCGTCACGAACCCAATCGAAGACGACGAATTTCACCTGCACGGCTACGACTTGAGCGCAGGCGAAGTACCGGCAGGCGAGACCGCCACGATCGAGTTCGTCGCTGACGTCAGCGGTTCATTTGAACTCGAGAGCCATCACAGCGGCGAACTGCTGATGACTCTGGTTGTCGAGTAGCCGTCGCCGTCCGTGTCACTCCTTCGACTCTTCGACCTCGATCGTTCGGACGAGGTGACCTTCACCGGTCAAGGTCTGCAATATCCGTGGGGTGGGCTCTATGGAGGGCACATCGTTGCGCAGGCGTTGCGCGCAGCAGCATTTACGGTGGATCCAACGTTCGTCCCGCACTCGCTTCGTGCGTATTTCATCCGTCGAGGAATCAACACCCAGCCAGTTCACTACAGCGTCGACAAGATTCGTGACGGTCGTAGTTTCTGCACGCGGCGAGTCGTCGCGTCACAATCTGACGGAGCGATTCTCAACCTTGAGGCGAGCTTTCAGGTCGAAGAGCGAACTCTCGAGCAGTCGATGGTGCCGATGCCGAAGAACGTTCCAGGCCCGGATGATCTCGAGGAGTCGGGTTGGTGGGACTTTCTCCACCGACGGTCGGTTCCGACTCGCGACGACGAACCACAGACCGCCCAGGCTTGGATGAAGATTGGCGAGCCACTCGGCGACGATCAGGTGCTCGAGCGTTGTTCACTTGCGTATCTGTCTGATGACCTTCCCAACGACTGTGTGATCACGGCCGTCCCAGAGATCAAGAAGGCGAGTGACGAAGGGCGTCGATTCAGCGCGAGCCTGGACCATGCGGTGTGGTTCCATCGGCCAGTGCGTGCGAATGAATGGAACTTGTACACGATGTCGTGCGTCAACTACGGCGGTGGACGCGGGATGACGATTGGCTACGTGCACGCACAAGATGGCCGTCACGTCGCAACAGTTGCTCAAGAGACATTGGTGCGAACTCGGGAGGCGTAGTTCGTTCGGTCCTGCACCGCGAGGTCATTGATTTCATCACACTCTCGAGGACTGATCAACCTTTATTACTTCATGTAGACCTCAGCAATTAGCACTGTTTCACAAGGGAGCGCGCCAATTGGCACGACGTAAAGCGCTCGACTTGTGCAACGAGTACTAGAGATCGATACATATGGCACTCGGTCGGTTCAGCGGACTTCGGCCACCAGTGAGTTGCGGTTGGGTCTGTGTGGCTTTGATCATGGGTCACAGTAGGCCAAGCGATGGCTTCTTATGTCGATTTGTCAGGGCAATATCTCATGGCGCGCTGGGTGTGAAATCAACAACCCGTGCTCCACGAGAGTGTCGAGTGCAGAATCAAGGTCGCACTGCGCGTGACCAGTGATGGCAGCAATCTCTTTGATGTCATTCGTGCCGTCGGCAAGTGCCAGTAGATCAACGATGGTCGCGATTGAAGCTTGGTTGACTTGGCCACCTAGCGTTGGATACAGCCCACGCTTGCCCAATTGTGGTTCGCCAGGCACAACTGCTCGCGGTAGGTCATTTGCCTCGAGCTCCGAGATCACCATCGCGTACATTTCGAGAGTGGTACGCAGTCCTGAACCTGTTACGAAACTGAGATTGTCTGCCGAAGTGTGATACTGCGGGTACTCATGGTACTTGCTGCGCATGATTGAACAGACTGGCAAGTCAATGAGTGGTGAACAGTATTGCCGTTCATCACTTCCGCGCTGCCCAAAAGAGTAATGCATGTAGTCAGGTGCAAATTCTGACAACACCCTGAGGGCGACTTTGTCCGCGTACGTTGATCCCGTGCGTGAAGGCATGTAGCTGAATCTTCCATCGTCGCCACAACATGTGAGTACGTAACCTGCGCGTACACGGTCTTTGAGAACGTCGAGATGTTTGCTGAGATAGACGAGCGTGCCAATGGTTTCTGGGACAAAGACGATGCGGTAGGAATATCGTCGTTGCTGTTGCTGTAACCACCGTGCCAAATGGGTCGCAACTACCGGCCCCGAAAGTTCGTTGTTTGCCATCGAGGGGTGACAAATGTACGTAGAAAGCAGGATTTCGTCACTTGACAGCCCCGGAATAAGTATGTCTCCGTACGTGAGATGACCTGGTTTCAGTTCGGCATCGATCACCACCCGATATCGACCTGGTATCAGGCTCTTGCGCAAGTTGTGCGAGAGGCAGAATCCCCAGTTGTTCGCGTAGTAACTCGTCACATACGGGATGAGGTCGGGTTGTTCAGGAAGCGAATGTAGATGAGGCTGCAATTCATCAAGACTCATCGATGTGTCCACGGCAGCGGAATAGCCCACGACATGCAAGTTGTGTTCGGCAAAGTCGACGATGCGTCTACCTGAGGGGTCTTCGATGAACGCGCTTCGGATGTTCCACTCATCGGGGACAGTCCAGTCAAATGCCCTGGTGCCACTTGGCACTTCGTGGATAGTGAGGCCTGAGACTTGCTCTCTTATCAGGCGGAGAGTTTCCCGTACTCCATTGCCCGTGAGACTCCTACATATCGGGAATAGAGATGTCGCAAAACTGTGCAACTCATCACCCGAAGCGAGATCAGCAGGCATACGCATGCAAGTCATGCTCACCTTTCCGGTTTACGGTAATCGAACATGATGGTGGTCGGGACCGGCGTCGATCCGGTGACCCCGCGCTTTTCAGGCGCGTGCTCTG